>Ga0194123_10000523_pt1 | contig 71326 bp, 59 predicted proteins | sample TA2MahsurfametaG_5_FD_155479 | JGI IMG/M metagenome (GOLD analysis project Ga0194123, IMG submission 155479) | Freshwater microbial communities from Lake Tanganyika, Tanzania - TA2015023 Mahale A surface | ecosystem: Environmental > Aquatic > Freshwater > Lake | place: Tanzania: Lake Tanganyika... | reverse complement strand
CTGCAAAAATGCCAGTGCCATGCTGTTTGTAGGCGCCAAGGTTACACAGCTGGCTTTGTTGCCACAGGGTCAGGCCGAGTCCTCCAAGCGTGTTGTGGCGATGGTTAATCAGATGGATGCGGAAGGATTTGGCGCCTGCACCAATACCGGCGCTTGCTCTGCAGAGTGCCCAAAGCAGATTCCGTTAAGTGTAATTGCTACGCTGAACAGGGAATACATTAAAGCTAAATTAAAAGGTTACTAAATCGTATATCGACGAATTACGATTTAGTAATACAGAAGAGGCTTTCAGCCCCTTTTTATTTTATCGGGATTGTTGGCAATAAACTGTTTCCATCCGCCACCGGAACCGTTTTTTACGCCAAATTGTTTGGGGTTTAACTGAAAGAAATGGCAGACAGCAGCGGCCACCGCATCGGATGCGTCGCTGGTTTCAGGTTGTTCGGTAAAAGTGAGCAGGGTTTGCAGCATGGCACTTACCTGTTCCTTGCTGGCATTTCCGTTTCCGGTAATACTCTGCTTGATCTTTCGGGGTTCGTATTCGTAAACCTTTAATCCTTTGCTGATGGCGGCGGCAATGGAAACGCCCTGTGCACGGCCCAGTTTGAGCATACTTTGCACGTTTTTACCGAAAAAGGGGGCTTCAATGGCTACTTCCGTTGCCTGATAACCGTCGATAAGACCTGCGATGCGTTCGAAAATGTGGTGGAGTTTTTCGCCATGATCTGCCAGTTTGGAAAGCCTGACCACACCCACGGAAAGCAGTTCCATCTTTTTGCCTTCGGTGCGAATGATACCATACCCAAGCAAATTGGTACCCGGATCGATGCCAAGAATAATGCGTGGGTCAGACATGGGGCAAATGTATTTAATAAAAAACGCCCCGAAGGGCGTTTTTTATTCGTTAAGTGTGGATTATTACTGTTTAATCAATTTGGTAACCTTTTTCTCTCCACTATCATTGTCTGTTACACTAACCAAGTATACACCGTTAGAGAGGTTGCGCAAATCCAATTTGTAAGCACCGGCGCCTTGTTGCAGCTCAACCGAGGTGAGTAAATTTCCGGTGAGATCATGCAGGGTGATACTGGTTTTATTTCCTGATAGTGCGAATTGAACATTGGCGAAATTTTCTGTAGGATTTGGCATCACATTCACAAAGGTGTTTTCCGGTAAATTACGCACACCCTCACCGGCCGGATTGATATACCAACAACCAAACCGATAGTCATGGTTTCCAGTAAAGGCATGTAACCAATCAAAGGATGCATTGGCGAGCGTACTTTGGCTTTGTGAAATTTGAAGCAGTGTTGCCTTTTCAGATGCTGACAGCATGCCGGATTTGTTCTGCAATGATAGCATGGTCAACCATTGTTCAACTTTATCTTCTTCAATGCTTGGATTGGCTGATTGTAAAATTTGCAGTGCTATTTCGGTTTTACCTTTGCTGATTTCCAACTGAGCCCTAAGATAATTAAGTTGCCACTGTGAAAGTGACTGCTGCATGGATATTTTCTGCATGAAATTTTCAAATTCGCTAAAGGACTTTTGGCTAATTAACGACAACCCGGCCGCAAAGAGTTCGGGAGGTGCAATTTTAGCCGGATTTAAATCACCGATTTTTGCCACTACAACGCCGGTTCCGCTTATTTCTTCGAATACGGCGGTTTTACCACTGTAATTTTCGCAGATATCCCATTTGTTCTGTTTGTTATGCCGAGGGTTGTTTATCTGCTGTCCGCATGCCGCTGTTGAGCTTAGCATGGTGTTCGTTGGGCACAAAGTGGTGGTAACACCCGCGCCATTTCCGAGTACACCAAAGTTGCAACTTTCGCTAATGCTGCCAAATGGAGAAGCGACGATTTCCCTGGCGCCACCGGCGTAATTATTGCTAACGAACGTATTTCTTCCGGGTTGCAGCGGGCTACCTATGCTTCCGCTATGCCCCGTAATATTTATTCCCGCAGTTAGATAATTGTAGAGGTAATTATTAAGAACAAGCGGCACAGGAAGTCCTGCTGCATTGCTGCGTAGGAAAATACTGCGTCGAGTATCAAAAATGCAATTAGTGTAAATGTTGTTGGTGTTATTGCCAGCCTGCATATAAATCCCAACGCTGTTACATGACGTTAAAATGCCGGATTTACAATCTTTTAGTCTGATAACATTGCAGTTGATATCCAGTTTTCGGCTAAGAGAATCTAAAATTCCTATATCCCCTCCCTGATCAATATCGTTTTCGTTGATAATGCAACTTTCCAGCCGTTTGGTCCAAATACCAACATCAAAACCTTTGATATTATTATCCCGAATATTTAGTCCAAACATGTTTTCGGCAAAAATGCCTACAGTGCCAGTATGACGGTTGTCGGAATTGCGTAGTTCATTGCCAAAAATCAGTGCGGGTTCCTTGTGGTCGCTTACCCTAATCTGTACATCGCTTGCATAGCGGCCCTGGGCAGTCTTTTCAATTTCGTTATTTTCAATATTAACGAAGCCAGAACCATAGGCTGCATCAATGCTTCGGTACATGTTGGTGAATCGGTTTTCACTGGCGTTAAATCCTGAACGAAGGGCATAAATACCATAATAGCGATTGGGTTGATTAAAACGGTCAGAATTTCGGAAGTCATTTTGACTGATAATTTCTTCCATACGGACACCATTGAGTATTATTCCGAAGTAATCGAAATTGGGATAGAGGCCCGGTGTGGTGAAATTGTAATTATTAATCACAAAAGAGTTTTTTGTAATGCCTTCATTCCAATTTCTTCCGCCGCGCAGGATTCGAACACCAATATGACAATTGCTGAAAGTGTTATCGGTTATTTTCACTGCCTGGGGTCCTTGGGTATTAATATCCACAGCATGCCTGGCATTTTTAAACAGACTGGTGTGAATTACGCCGGAGCTGGAATCTTTGAAGGTAAATCCAACCCACACATCATGCATGTCGCAGGGGCGGAAAACACTATTGTTGGCTCGAACTTGGCTGCTATCTTCAAAAATAATTTCACCGTCTCGGTCAAAGACAACATCTATGGTAGTCATATCCAGCACTGCTTTATTACGCACGAAGAGTCTGCCGGCTACAAAATATTTACCATCCCATACCTGACTTGTGGTATAGACGGTACTATCCTGGATAACGGTATAATTGACGGTAGAATCCCAGCAGCAGTCGCCTTCTTTTACAATCAGTGTATCAAAGGCCTTGCAACATTCACTCTTGAATGCCTGAAGAATGTAAACGCCCGGGTGGCAAATTACCAGGGAAGTGCCTGTGTCCGGTAGTGTGTTATTGCCTTCATACCAGGTATATAAAATGTCTGAATTAGGTTGGTCCACCGTAACAGTGATGCAGGCTTGTTTCCCAACACAAAGCACAGGATTGGGTGACGGGCTATTTATGTTTGCTATCGGACCCGATACCAAGGTTACGCTGAATGGAGACGAAATGGACTTGCAATTGGTGTTGATGTTGGTTACCTCGAGGTGATAGTTTCCGCCGGTTGTAATCGATAAATTGGCATTGGTACTAAATGGGTTGTTGTTTAAGAACCATTGATAACTGAGTGGTTGTCCGGTTGTGGCATATGGCCCGCAAATTTTTACCGGTGCGGCTGTAGAGCAAATGGAATAACAACCTTTTGGAGCATTTCTAATATCAGGTCTTTCAAAAATATTGTTAACATATGCCTGCACCGTTTGGCTGCATCCTAATGCATTGGTAACAGTAACGCGATAAACGCCATTTTGATATACCCAAATGCTGGTTACCCCAATTTGCCCGGATGCCCATACAATATTGGTATAAGCACCGGTAATGTTTAGGTTGATTTGAACGGAATCGCCTTTGCACAAAGGGGAGTACGTATTATTGCTAACACTTACGTTGGGTGCAGCTACACCTATAACGAGGGCGGTGTCTCTGGATGAACATCCGTTGGTGTTGGTGATCTGCAAATATACATTTACAGGGCCAATGAGACCACCCCACCATGCCGAAGGACTTGTGCCTGAAACGCCAACAGGAGAGCTGCTCCAGGCATATGAATATCCGAGACCCTGAAGTGCATGTATGGAAGTCCAGAGGTTGGAGCAAATGGAATCGGGAGCCAATATGGTTGCATTGGGGCGGGGATTAACAATCACTTGGAATGGACCAAGGGTATCGGTGCACCCATTTCCGTTACCAACAATTACCCAGTAAAGGCCAGATTGTTTAATGGTGTCTTTGTTGCCACTTTTTCCATCATTCCAGCTGTAAGTCCAGTTGCTGTTAAAGGGTGCAGAGCTTACAAATACATCGCCTTCGCAAATATGGTATACACCGGGACTTGCAGGTGTTGCCGGCCCACCATTGTTGGTAAATGTTAAGCTACCGGCATTAAAAATAGTAATGGTAATGGGATACGTTTGTGAATCTTTGCAACCTTGCTGGTTGGTAATAACGAGTTTTGGAAAATAGGTTATGGCATTGTTATATATGTGGAAAGGGCTTTGCAGGTTAGATGTGGTTGCATCTCCAAAATTCCATTTCCACTGAACGATAGGTACCGGAGAGCTGCTCTGATCAACCAGCTGCACCGGCTGGCCTACACAACCATTACAAAAACTGAAGTCAGCATCGAAGTATTTCATACGAACGGTATCTTTAATTACCACAGTGCACAGGGGGTTGGGAGCGGTGACGGTGTAAGTAATGATAAAGTCTGTATTGCTAGTATAGTTGTAGGTGTGGTTTTGGGGGAGTGTACCACCGATGTACAAAGGTGATCCGTCGCCCCAATCTACATTCCACGTTACTCCAGTGCCCAGTACTACGGAGGTGGGCGCATAATTCAGCTGTATGGTTTTATAATTACAACTAAAGGGAAAAGTTGTTTTGAGTTTAGGTCTAAGTATATAGGGAACATTGACAGGAACTTTTACTGTTACCCATGAGCAATTGCAGTAATAGCTTAGGGTTGCCATAAAAGAACCGGTGGTATAATACCAATGCTCTGGGTTTTGTTGATTGCTGTAAAAACCATCGCCATAATTCCAGAAATAGGCGATGGGATTTCCACTAATCAAGTTGGCTGTGAATTTTCCCGTGCATGGGTTGTATGTAGGATTAACCATGGCATTGCAGGGGGTGCTGCATCCATTGCCCGGATCATAAACAACACAGCTGCCGGTAACAGTAACGGAAGCGGTGTCTTTGCAGCCATGTTCATTTGTGACAATGACCGTATGAGTACTTCCTGCTACGGTTGAATAATGCTGATGCAATGTGTCAGAAGCGCCCGGTGTAGCAGTTTGGGGGCTCCAGGCATATTGCCAGTTAGGATTGTACGTAGCAGTCATCTGATACGGAATGGGCAAGGCCGGGGCGGTCATGCAGTTAAATACTACGTTCACATTGGGTTTTGGCAGTTTAGGGATAGGTGAAACGTTTTGGGTAAGGGTAGCACTGCAGCCGAATTGCGAAATGACCAATGTGTGAAGCCCCGTAGTATTTACCAGATAATGCTGGCTGGTTCCTAAACCGGAAGGTCCACTCCAACTGTAGGTGTAACCGGGAGGACCAAACAATCTTATAGAGTCCCCTTTGCAAGACGCCTTACCCAGAGTAATGGCCCCGGTTGGTATGGCATTTATGGTTACTTTACGAATGCAGAGTTTTGGACATTTGGTGTTTTGTACAATCACCTGACCTTGGTTGATGTTGTTCCATGTAACGGACAAACTGGTAGCGGTCTGAGAAACAATGGAGCCTCCAATCACACTCCACTGCCAAATGTTGCCAGGGTTAGAAGAAATGGTATAAGTATTGGTTTGTCCAATGCAAGATGATGTAGGGCCGCTTAGTGATGGACATGCTGTGTCCACAACAGTTACGGTTAGTTGAGATGAAGACGTACAGAAATAGGGTGCCAGGCCAACATAATTAACAGTGATTGCGTATGTGCCGGGAATGGTAAATAGTATGTTTTTGCTTTTCCGCGAGGATGTTGTATACGTAACACCTCCGGCGGGAGTCACATTCCAGGAGCAAGAACTGATAAGGTCAGATGAATCGAATGAATAAGTTGAATTTGTGCCCTTGCATAATATAGCCGGCCCATTGATGGCAGGGTTTGGCGGGCGGGGTACCAGCACAACAGGCAAGGTGATATCGTTATCGCACACCAGATTGGGGGAAATGGCAGTAGCCCTGATAAATCCTATATCTGCTGCTCCCCATTGTATGATACAAGAGGTTGTGGTGCTGGAGATGAGAGTTCCGTTTCCTATCGGGCCCCAAATTACAGGCACACTGGATGTGTAGTTGATTGTGCTGAATTCGCAATGTTGACGAGATCCAAAAATCTTAATTTTATCCTGTACAACAATGGTTTTTGATATTCTCCCTTTGCAACAAACGAGCTGATTTTCCACCTCCAGGTTGATGATATAAATGCCGGGGGCCGGGAAATTACCTTCTATCATAGTGCCTGGATTGTTGGAAGGACTTAAACTAATGGTGCTTCCGCTCGGTGTTGTAACAGTCCATGAATAGCAACTGCCCGGTATTATATCAGTGTTGTAATTTACGTTATCGCCAACACAGGCGGTATCGGGCCCGTACAAATTTACTGTAGCCGGGAAAATTGGAACATTCACTGTATTTCGGCCACATTGGTAAGGGCCGCCTGTTACATTAAGAGAAATAATACCTGCAGGTCCGTTGCCCCATAAAACACAAATACTGTCACCGGTTGCATTAGGAGTGCCTGTTCCTCCGATAACCGTCCAATTGTATGTGGCGCCGGCGAAATAAGGTGTTCCGTAACAATGTTTAGTATTATTGCAAACCGTGCCCACACAGTTGATGGGAGGCGCATTGCCCGGATTTACCCGCACTTGAATGGTAGTGTCATCTGAGCAGCCGTTTGCATAGGTTACTGTTAGGGTTACGGGATAAATAACTGGCGCTGGAAAGGTCCACGCAAAATTGCCGGTATTGCTGATTTGTATATTGCCATTCCCCAGATTCCATGAAAAAGAGGTGATTTGGCTATATAAAGACGAGGAAAAAGCACTGAATTGGGTTGCTGAACTAAGACAGGCAGTATCTGCCATGAACGATGCTTTCGGTGATGGGCAGATGTCATAGACGCAAATGCCACTGTCGGTGCAGCCAAATGGGTTGGAAACTATCAGTTTTATGGTCATGGTGGGCCCGAAACCCGCTTGGATTTGTGGTGAGTTGGTGCCTTGGCCGCTTATAATGGTGCCACCGATTACAGACCATTGAAAGGTGTAAATATCATTGCTTAAAAGCTGGAAGTTTAAATCCAACGCTTCAAAATTTCTAATAGTATACTGGCAAATGCAAGGTGTTGAAGAATCCTTGGGGTTGCCGTCAGAACCTTCTTTTCTGCCACTGCAAAAATTGCCAAGTCGTGGCTGGTTGGCAACAAGAATTTTGATGGTTTTGGTTCTTGAGCAACCAAATGAATTCGTTTCTGTTACAGATACACTATGAACACCTGGTGCCGGCCAATTTATAGATACAGTACTTCCATTATTGGCGCCGTTGATAATTCCCCCTGAAGTAGTCCAAAAATAGGAGGATCCGGCAGTTCCCGTTACCGAGTAGTTTTCGGTTGATCCGTCACAAACGGTGTCTTTGCCCAATATATTGGGATTGGGTCTTGGATGAACTGTAACTGTGTGGGTGGTGGAATATGGATTTCCGTTTACCGTAAACGTAAGCTGAACCGTATAAGTTCCCGGATTGTTAAAGGTGTGAACCGGACTGCAGGCGTTACTGGTATTGTAGATTCCGCTCAATGGATCGCCAAAATTCCAGGCGTAAGAACCAGTTCCTCCCGATGAGGCATTATAAAATGTTGCCGTAAATGGTGCACAACCCGACCATTGAGCTGCACTGAAATTAGCAGATGGTGGAGTAGGATTCGCTATGGCAAGGTTTGCTGCGGTGCCATAAATACAAAATAGCAGGGTAATGAGTTTTTTCATAGGCGATTGGGTTTTATGTGTAATAATTCCTTAATACAATATTACACAATGTGACCCTTAATATCAATAGGGCTTATTGCAAATGTATGACAAATGTCCACAAAAATATTCACGGTAATTTGCCTTATTTCATATTTTTAATGGTTGGGATTTCCCGTAAAAAAGACGAAATTTGTACTTAAATTCAAAACCATGTTATTTGACCTTGACCTTATTGCCAAAGTGTATGAAAGAATGCCCGAAAGGGTAAACGCGGCCCGCAAAATGCTGGGCAAGCCATTAACCCTGACAGAGAAAATTCTGTATAGTCATCTCTGGTCGGGTAATGTGAGCGAAACCTTTGAGCGCGGTAAGAGTTACGTAGATTTTGCGCCGGATCGTGTTGCGATGCAGGATGCAACAGCTCAAATGGCGCTGTTGCAGTTTATGCAGGCCGGTAGGCCTAAGGTGGCTGTGCCTTCTACGGTACACTGTGATCACCTGATTAATGCCAAAGTGGGCGCGGATAAAGATCTAGATTTCGCCAACCACGAGAGCAAAGAGGTTTTTGATTTTTTAAGTTCGGTTTCCAATAAATACGGAATCGGTTTCTGGAAGCCCGGTGCGGGCATCATTCACCAGGTAGTGCTTGAAAACTATGCGTTCCCTGGAGGCATGATGATTGGTACCGACAGCCATACGGTAAATGCCGGCGGATTGGGCATGGTTGCAATCGGTGTGGGTGGTGCTGATGCCTGTGACGTGATGGCCGGACTGCCATGGGAATTGAAGTTTCCAAAACTGATTGGCGTAAAGCTGACAGGTAAGCTCAGCGGATGGACTGCTCCCAAAGATGTGATTTTGAAAGTGGCCGGAATCCTTACTGTAAAAGGCGGAACCGGCTGTATCGTTGAATATTTTGGAGAAGGCGCCGAGGCCATGAGTTGCACTGGTAAAGGAACCATCTGTAACATGGGTGCTGAGATCGGAGCAACTACCTCAACCTTTGGATACGACGCCAGTATGGAGCGCTACCTGCGTGCCACAGGCCGTGCCGATGTTGCTGATTTGGCCAACGGTGTGAAAGAGCACCTTACAGCAGATGCTGAATGTTATGCAAATCCGGAAGCCTATTTCGATCAGGTAATTGAGATTAACCTATCGGAACTGGAACCTCATATCAATGGACCTTTTACGCCCGATTTGGCTACGCCTATCAGCAAAATGAAAGAAGTAGCGGCAGCCAACGGTTGGCCTATCAATGTAGAAGTTGGTTTGATTGGAAGCTGCACCAATAGCAGTTATGAAGATATTTCACGCGCGGCCAGTTTAGCCAAACAGGTTGCTGCCAAAAACCTGAAAACCAAAGCGGAATTTACCATTACACCCGGTAGTGAAGTGGTTCGCTATACCATAGACAGAGATGGATTTATCGATACTTTCCATGAGATAGGTGCAACTGTTTTTGCCAATGCATGCGGACCTTGCATTGGTATGTGGACACGCATGGGTGCCGAGAAGAAAGAGAAAAACTCCATTGTTCATTCTTTCAATAGAAACTTTGCCGCCCGCCAGGACGGTAATCCCAATACACACGCTTTTGTGGCCAGCCCTGAGATAACTACGGCTATTGCTATTGCGGGGCGTCTGGACTTCAATCCGCTTACCGATACACTGACCAATGAGGCAGGTGAGCAGGTGAAACTGGACGAACCTACAGGCATGGAATTGCCCCCCAACGGTTTTGATGCTGAAGATGCAGGATATCAGGCACCGGCTTCAGACGGAAGCGGTGTGGTTGTAAATGTTGCGCCTACATCCAGCCGTTTGCAGTTGCTGGAACCTTTTGCGGCCTGGGAAGGACAGAATCTGAAAGGTTTGAAACTCTTGATTAAAGCCAAAGGTAAGTGCACTACCGATCATATTTCTATGGCAGGTCCCTGGCTGAAGTTCCGTGGTCACCTGGATAATATCTCAAACAACATGCTGATTGGAGCCATTAATTATTTTAATGACAAACCCAATAGCGTGTTAAACCAAATGACGGGCGAATATGATGAAGTTCCTAAAGTGCAGCGTATATATAAAGCTGCCGGTGAATTCAGTATTGTGGTGGGTGAGGAAAACTATGGAGAGGGATCTTCGCGTGAGCATGCTGCCATGGAACCCAGACATCTTGGGGTTAGAGCGGTGCTGGTTAAATCTTTTGCCCGAATTCACGAAACCAACCTGAAAAAGCAGGGTATGCTGGCGCTGACTTTTGCCAATAAAGAAGACTACGACAAGATTCAGGAGAAGGACAGCATTGATATTGTCGGATTAACGGATTTTGCGCCGGGCAAACCGCTTGAGCTGGTTTTGAATCATGCCGATGGTATCACAGAGAGGATTGTGGCCAACCATACCTACAACGAACAGCAAATTGAGTGGTTCAAAGCGGGTGGTGCATTGAATATTATTCGCAGGAGTATTAAGTAGAAATTTGAAGAAAAATTTAGATGTGTGTTGAATTGCGGTAAAAAATGACTAAATTTGTCATTGACAAAAAAGATCATGTATGAAAACATTTTCATTCTTAATAAAAGAAGCCCGACATGAAAAAGGCATTTCACAGAAAGAGCTTGCAGGGCTTTTACATATAGATTCATCACTGATAACCAGAATGGAGAAGGGAGAGCGCTTGCCGGTAAGAGCTCAGGTGGTGCAAATTGCGGCTTTGCTGGGCTTACCTGAAAAGAAGCTTTTGGTTCGTTGGCTGAGTGAAAAGATTGTAAAGGAGTTGCAGTATGAGCCCCTCGCCCGAGAAGTGCTAATAGCTGCTGAAGAGCAAGTTCGGTGCAGAGCGGTTTCTGCAAAAGCTGTTTCCGGAGAGCTTCGGAAAATATTAAAAGAGATAGATCAGTGTAAGACTCGCCTTGATAAAGTAAGGCACATGGGGAGCGCTAAGTTTAGCGAAGCATATGAAGTAGAGTACACTTATCATAGCAACCTTATCGAAGGAAATACACTTACACTTCAGGAAACAGAAAGGGTAATTAACCATGGAATTACGGTATCAGGTAAATCTATGCGTGAGCATTTGGAGGCCATTAATCACTATGAAGCAATTGCCTTGATACAGGAGTTTGTATCTGTTAAAAAACCCTTAACGGAGCGTTTTGTGCTGGATATACATGCACTTGTGTTGCGTGGTATTGACAAAGAAAATGCAGGCCGATACAGGGATGTACAGGTTAGAATTGGGGGGAGCACACACATACCGCCCAATGCAATGGTTGTTCCCCAGAAAATGGAGGAATTATTTGAATGGTATTATAAAAATCAGCACATGCATCCTGTGTTATTATCTGCAGAAATGCATGAGCGGCTGGTTTCCATCCATCCATTTATAGACGGGAATGGTCGCACGTCGCGCCTGCTTATGAACTTGATATTATTACAACATGGTTATGTGATAGCCAATCTTAAAGGAGACAAGGAACACCGTTTTCGCTATTATGATCGCCTTGAGGATGCCCAAACTGATAAAAAGGAGTCTTTTTTAAAGCTAATTGCTGAAACCGAGTTGAGCTGTATCAGGGAATATGTAAGTTTGCTGGAATAAGATTCATTTTGAATCCTGTAATGACAGACAAAGAATCATCTATAAGGACAATTTACCGATTCACGCTCTGGATTTTTCTGGCATATAAGGCCGTTTGTATTGTTGCACTGGGGTTTCAATTTACAGACAGTGATCAGACTGTGATGTGGCAGGCCGCCATGGACATAGCCCGTGGCGATTTTCATAATTTGTTTTGGTACGGACAAACCTATAGCAGTAACCTCGAATCTTTACTTGCCGTGCCGCTGCTATGGCTTAATGTGCCGGTATATCTGGCGCTACCCACACTGAGTGGTCTGCTGTCGTTAATGCCTATAGTTATGTTTGCAGATATTGCGGCGCGAAATGGTCGCTATGCCTGCGCTGTGCTTGTTTTGATGTTATCCTTGGCTTTTCCTGTGGAGTATTGGCAAACGACCATGTTAAGCCGCGGATTTATTCAGGGAATTGCCTGTGTGTCGCTTGGGTTTTATATCATTTTCCGCACTCGCATGAGTATTATGTTTGCACTTGCAGGGTTACTCATTGCCGGCGGAATATGGCAGAATCCGAATGCTATATTTTTGATTTCTGCATTGCCGCTGATGGCACATCGATTTAGGCCTTTAAGCAGAATCAGTATAGCTTTGAGTGGCGCGGTGGCTGCAACAATTATGTGGTTTGCGCTGCGCGCCCTTGCTGTAAGGCATATGGAATATATAGTACACCCTGAACCTCCCATGGAATGGGGTATGCAATATTTTATGCAACATGTTGTGAAGTTTAAATCTATGCTTTCGCATACATTTTATATGGGTATTTACAATGTTGTTTTTCTTGCATTATTTATCTGGCTAATCCCTAAAAATAAATATTTGTATATTTCTCTTTCGGCGCTGTTTGTGTTGTTTTTAGTTGTTATAGGATTCAATAAAACAGGAGATTTTTCAAACAATGTTTTTTTTGGTCCTGGTCGGTTTTTTCTGGCGATACCATACGTGTTATTATTTTTTATTTCATTTACAGAAAAAGATATAAAAAAAATAAACAGCAGGTTTATAGTAGTCTTTCTATTAGGTATTGCCGGAAATATGTTCGTCCAACACAGCAATATTCAATTTATGTGCAGGGAATATGCACCGGTTTTTGTTGAAAAAATTGCTGAGCTTAAGAAAAATTGTCGTGAAATAAAAAAATCCGCGGCTGAGAATAATATACAACTTATTTTAATGGGTGATCATTACATGCAGGAAACAATTACCTGCGGATGTGCAGGTTTTGACAATGATTTTCCGGTAGCATTGCGGCCCAAGTATGAACGCAGGGGATGGTTATGGTCTGAGTATGGAAAGCAGATTCCCGGAAAAGTTATGTTGTTGGATAGCCATCTTTCTGAAGATTCCATCCGTAATAAGTTTTCTTTTGAAAAAGTAAATGTGAGAGGAAATGGTTACGTGCTAAAGACAGGAAACCTAAATAATAAGGAAATTATGCAGCGGTTATTTCCTGCCGAACATTTTCACTGATTCTTTAACATAAAGCTGGATACAATCAGGAGTTGGCATTTCGCCCCGTTGCTGGCCTGCGCCAGTGCGAACGATGACAAGGTTTTGTGAAGGTACCACAGCTATGTATTGGCCTTGAAAACCATGCATAAAGAAGAAGGGATTTTCTGTTTTATTGGCAATCCAGAATGAATGTCCGTAGTGATCGGCTTTGAATGGTTTTCTGGCCTCCAACATAAAATTGCTGTCAACAAGCCCCATTCCATTGTGCTCCATGAGAACGCCTAGTCTGGCAAAGTCACGGCTGATAGCATTGAAGCAACAATAGCATAGTTCGTTTCCGTTTGGTTTATCAAGGTGCCAGTAGGCGGGGGCTTCCATGCCTATTTTCTTCCAAAGTTTTTCGGATGCATATTCAGCTGGAGATTTACCGGTAGCTTTTCTCAATATCATTGAAAGCATTTGCGTGCTGCCACTTTGGTATTTGAACTTTTCGCCCGGCTTATCTAGCACCGGGGTGCTTTGCATCACGGCATCCAGATCATCGCTGTAGTAAGCTTTAGCCATAATACTGAAAGGGTCTTTGTATTTTTCTGACCAGTCTATTCCTGCCGTCATGGTGCTGAGATGACGCAGGGATAATTCTTTTGCATAAGGTCCGGAAAGCCAGGGCAGATAGGTAATTGCTTTTTCATCCCAACTTTTTATTTTCCCGTCCTGTATGGCAATTTGCACCAACATGGTAACAATACTTTTTGCCATACTGAAAGAATTGGATGCGGTCGTGTCACAGTGATCATTGTAATAATGTTCGGCAATGATGCTGTCATTTCTGAGCACAAGGAATGAACCGGTATTGGTTTTGGTCAGCATGTCTTTTAATTCGGTAGTAAGCGCTGCCTTATTGTAAAATGTTGATTTTAGAAGAGGTAACACATCGTTTCCTTTTTCAACCTTTCTCAAATCAAAATCTTCTTTATCATAAAAGTTTGCTGAGGTTTTACCTTTGAGGTAGGTAAGGCTGACGCCTTTTATTAAATAGCGATAGGGTGATGTATACAGAATGGCTATGAGTGCAATGAGGGTAATAGCAATATATAGAAGGCCTTTGGTGAGTTTTTTCATAAGAATATTCAATCTTACCTATAATAAACAAATAAAAAAAATATTGTTTGTCCATTTTTTTAATTTGGATTTACAGAATAAACAAAGCCACCTTTAAGTGGTAACTTTGCAGAGTAAGTATATGTCAGATCCGCTGGAGAAAGAACTGAAGGAACTACAGGGAGAGTTGACCGAATTCAGCGGTCAGTTGCTGGAGATAACGCGTGAGCTACTCAAGGAGCGGGTTACCGAATTCCCTATTTTTATTGCGCATCAGGCGGATGTTTTTTTAGGCGAAGTGATAGTGGATATGAAAGAATATGAGGTTCCGTTTTCGCTGAGTGTTAGTACGGTGGAAGAATTCGTGGAGACAGGTTTAATTCAAAAAGAAAAACTGGCGGGTTTTAGAGAAGCTTTTGGTAATCCTGAAAACAATACATGTGTTTTTTGGATTCATGGCGATAATGCACGTTATATATTATTCCCTTTTGCGGGTCGCAATACAGATACAGAATCATGAGTATTGCTATAGATATTGTTATTCTTAATTACAATACGTGTGATTTGTTGGCGTCGTTATTGACAAAAGTTATAGAAAATAGCAAGGGTGATAATATTAAAATAGTAGTAGCGGATAATCATAGCAGCGATAATAGTGCTGAATTTGTGCGTGAGAAATTTCCGGAAATAGAATTAATATGTATTCCTGAAAATCTCGGATATGCAGGTGGTTATAATTATTGTTTAAAAAACAGAAAGGCCGATTATTTTGTACTGCTGAACAGCGATGCAGAACCGGCTCCGGGCTGGATAGAGGCCCTGGTTTTTATAACAGAAAAAAATCCTAAATTGGGTGCTGCGCAACCGCATATTATGGATTTTAAAAACCGTGATAAATTTGAGTATGCAGGAGCTGCGGGTGGTTTTATGGATAAATATGGTTATCCGTTTTGTAGGGGACGTATATTCGGAAATGTTGAGGAAAATAATGGCCAGTATAATGATGAAAAACCGTTGTTTTGGGCAACAGGGGCGGCATTTTTTATCAAAAGAGAGGCATGGGAAAAGGCAAAGGGGCTTGATGAGGCTTTTTTCGCACACATGGAAGAAATTGATTTGTGCTGGAGATTGCAAAATATGGGTTATGAAATATGGTCATGTCCCCAAAGCAAAGTATATCATATTGGCGGTGCAACGCTGAGCAATCAAAGCCCCAGAAAAACGTATTTAAATTTCCGCAACAATTTATTAATGCTCTATAAGAATTTGCAAACAGAGGAGAGGGCTTCAGTAATTTTTAAAAGGAAATTATTAGACGGTTTAGCTGCTTGTTTTTTTATTTTACAGGGGAAAATAAATCATATTCCGCAGATTTTAAAAGCCCATAGGGATTTTGAAAAAATGAAAGTAAAACTGAAGGTGGGGGAGAACAATAAAAAGCTTGAATCTCTTGAAGGCTTGCTGCATGCAGGCCTGGTGTATTCTTATTTTTTGAAAGGTAAAAAAACCTGGGACAAACTGGGTTTATAACTAATATTTAATTACTGACTTCTGGGATGGAATTTGTGAATGGTATCTGCCAGGTAGCTTCGGTCTAAATGGGTATAAATTTCAGTGGTTGTGATGCTTTCATGACCTAGCATTTCCTGAACTGCTCTGAGGTCGGCACCGGCTTCTACCAGGTGTGTGGCAAACGAATGCCGGAACGTATGCGGACTGATATTTTTGGATATACCTGTTTTACCCGCCAATGATTTAATGAGCAGAAATACCGATTGCCGGCTAAGTTTACCACCGCGGCGGTTCAGAAAGACAATGTCTCTGCTGCCGGTTTGTATGTTCATATGGCGCCTTACTGCATCGCGGTAAAGGTTAATATGTTTAAGTGCTCGACCGCCAATAGGAACCAGCCTTTCTTTGTTGCCTTTGCCAATTACCCGCAGGTATGAATCTTCGGCAAAAATGTCGGTGGTTTTGAGGCCAACCAGTTCGCTAACGCGCAAACCACAGCTGTAGAGAGTTTCCAGCATGGCTACATTGCGCTCGCCTTCGGGTTTGCTGCGGTCTATGGCACCAATCATGCCGTCAATTTCCTGCGGACTGAGCACCACAGGGAGTTTGCGGCCGGTTTTAGGTGGTTCCAGAAAATCGGCAGGGCTTTCCGGGATTTCATTTTGCAGCACAAGAAATCGGTAAAAGCCCCGAATGCCGCTCAGGATGCGGGCCTGTGAGGTAGCACTGAAGCCAATCTCTGCCAGCCAAGCGGAAAAGGCCATTAGGTCTTGCAGGTTGAATGTTTCAGGATTGCGGTTCATGCCCCGCAGTTCGCTCCATTTGCGAAGGGCTTCTACATCATGAAGATAAGCGGCTATACTGGGTTCGGCCAGCGATTTTTCAAGCAGGAGATATTGTCGGAATTGTTTGAAATGGCTGGCCCAGTGGCTACTCATGGTTTGAGTTTAACCTCGGCAGACTGCAGAATTTCTTTGGTGGCAGCATTCACAATCCAAACAACAGCATTCAGGTTGTCAGGTTTCCAGTTGTAGCGAGGCTTTACATAATAATGTTTTTCAAACACTTTCCCAGCGACCGGTGTTTCACGCAAGGTGTCGCCGGTAACGGGCGTAATGAGTTTGCGTAGAACGTGCATAAACTTATACTTGTAGGCATAGCCACCGGCAGAGTCTTTGTGGGCTTGTTTTCCTGTGATATTGTCTTCTGTAATGCCAATATACATGAGGTTTTTGGTTCCGGCCGGCAAGTTTTGGTGGTACTGGACTTTAATTTCAAGTCGGGCTTTATTGTCTGCCACAAGCCATTTTGCATTAAGGCCAATATTGGCGGGCGATGCCTGTGAAAGTCTTGTAGTGACTGTGCCGGCCCAGGAAGACGGCGCAATGAAAGGGTTTCCGCTGATTTTTATTTGGTCGATAATGCCGGTAGGCAATCCCACAATGCTGCCGAGATTGGTTACAAGACCCTCTGCATCGGCATTGGCGAGAGTGTCGTATCCACCGTAGGGATTTGTTAGTGGATGGTTAGGGAATATGAAAGGGTAAACAGCCAGAAGATTTACCCGGCCGGGATTGTTTCCTACAATATTTTTTGCCAATACAGCAGCATCAGGGCAGTTGCTGCAACCAACCCCGGTAATATCCATTAGCAGAATTGCTTTTGGGTCAGGAGCAGGCGCAATGCCATTGTAGATGGTATCCAGCAAGGGTTTTTCAGGGTCGGTGAAACGTACAGGCGGCGGTTCTTCATCGCAGGATACCCAGATTATGGAAGCCAGAAAAGGGATTAACAGCAGTTTTTTCATGCGTAGCCACAAAGTTAAGCAAAGTGCAGCTGCCTAAACAATACGGGCTTATTTTTGTTACTTGTATATGATAAAAAAAGCAATTCGTTTTTTCATTTTTGGCGGGATTGTATTCGCAATCCAAGGATGTTTCTTTGCTAAAACCAAAAAAGTGGATCCATCTATGATTAAGTCGACACCCGTTTCTTTCTATACATTGAAGCTAAAATCACTGGACGGTAAGGAAGAGTGGTCTATGGAGGCATTCAAGGGTAAAAAAGTGCTGATTGTGAACACGGCCAGCGAATGCGGCTACACCCCGCAGTATGAAGGTTTGCAAAAACTGCATGAAAAATATGGAGAGAAGCTCATCATTATAGGTTGCCCTTGTAATCAGTTTGGCGGGCAGGAACCGGGTGACGCATCCAAAATTGGTTCTTTCTGTCAGAAGAATTACGGGGTTACCTTCAAAATCAGCGAGAAGCTGGATGTGCGCGGTGATGCCCAACATCTTTTGTATAAGTGGCTGTGCAATAAGACAGAGAATGGGGCTTTGGATGCTTCGGTTACCTGGAACTTCAATAAGTTTTTAATTGATGAAAAAGGCAATCTTGTGGGCTATTATCCTAGCCGTGTTAGCCCTGAAGATGCGGAGCTGACATCAGCAATTGAAAAATAACAAGGCAATTCGTCCCTTGCATCGTATTTTCGCGGAACTTTTCGCAGCATGAGTATACTGGTTAATAAACATTCCCGTGTAATTGTACAGGGTTTTACCGGAAACGAAGGAACGTTTCACGCAACACAAATGATCGAATATGGCACCCAGCTTGTAGGTGGTGTTACTCCGGGTAAAGGCGGAAGCACGCACCTTGACAGGCCCGTTTTCAATACTGTTGAGCAAGCTGTGAAGGATGCCGGTGCAGATGTGAGCATTATTTTTGTTCCACCCGCATTTGCCGCCGATGCTATCATGGAATCTGCCGATGCCGGTATTAAGGTGATTGTTGCTATCACGGAGGGCGTTCCCACCCGCGATATGGTTAAAGTGAAGTGTTATCTTGAAGGTAAAAAAGCCACTTTAATTGGTCCTAACTGTCCAGGAATCATTACTCCTGAAGAAGCCAAAATTGGTATTATGCCCGGTTTTATATTCAAAAAAGGCAACATTGGTGTTGTATCTAAGAGTGGAACCCTTACCTATGAAGCGGTAGACCAGCTAACCAAACTGGGATTGGGACAGAGCACAGCCATTGGAATTGGAGGTGATCCCATCATCGGCACTACTACCAAAGAAGCAGTTGAATTATTTATGAATGATCCTGAAACTGCAGGTATAGTTATGATTGGCGAAATTGGCGGAGGCATGGAAGCCGAAGCGGCACGCTGGATTCAGGCAAACGGAACCAAGCCGGTTGTTGGGTTCATTGCCGGCCAAACAGCGCCTCCCGGCCGCAGAATGGGCCATGCCGGTGCCATTGTTGGTGGTAAGGATGATACAGCTGCTGCCAAGATGGCTATCATGGCTGAATGCGGCATTCACGTCGTAGCCAGCCCTGCTGAGATTGGTCAGCGCATGAAAGAAGTTCTTTAAGACAATACTTAACATAAAAAGAAAGGCTGCATGGTTGATGCAGCCTTTTTTATTTGAATAATTATTTTTTACTTTTTGGTGAGGTCCACTTCGCTAACACCCGGGTGTGCAGCTGCATTCCAATCGAAAAAATTGTCTGCCAGTGTGGTATTTGCGGTAAACTGGCCAATGCTATAGATGATTTCGGTGCCGTTTTTATAGTGTTGTGTCATGCGCTGGATTTTGTTGGTCGATTTGTCAATTTCCAGTTTGATATAACTATAATTCACTTTCTTTTTTGATACCATCTTTATCACTTCGTAATTTTTGCCATCACGAACCGTAGGGCCTTCGTATGCATTTTTAAAATCGCGGTTATAGATGGTGAAAATTTCGTTGGGTGTGATGGCATTGTCCTTTACCTTGTAGTTTTCCTTGGTAACCTCATTGTCCTCGCTATTATAAGTCCAGATAAATTTTCCATTACAAAAAATTTCCTGACCGGCATAATCCAGCTTGTATTTTGTGCCCTTAATCCAGACTGTTCCATTGCTGTTGGTACTTTTCCCCTGAGCGGTGCTGGTTGTGATGGTAAATGTGCTTTTAATGCCTGTATAGCTCTTATACAGTTTGCTGACTTTGTTTAAAATGGCAGTTGCTTTGGCGTCGTTTTGTGCCTGTGCAGTTAGCAACGAAAACAGGAATAATCCAATAAGAAGGGCGCGTTTGTTCATAAGGAATGCAAATCTACTACAGGTTGTTCAAAAACTGTTCCAAGCTCATTTCATCCGGAATACGCACCTCACGGGCTTTGCTACCCAGGTTGGGGCCAACCACACCCGCATCTTCCAGCTGGTCCATAAGACGGCCGGCACGGCTGTAGCCTATTTTCAGTCGGCGCTGAATGAGACTGGTGCTGCCTATCTGGTTTTGCACTACCACACGGGCGGCATCTTCAAAAAGATCATCCCTTTCGTTGGGGTCAAAACCTTCACTACCGCGGCCTTCACCGACTTCATCTTTTACCTCCGGTAATATAAACGCGGTTGAATAGGCCCGCTGTTCGCCAATGTATTCTACAATGCGTTCAACCTCAGGCGTATCCACAAACGGGCATTGCAGACGAATCATTTCATTGCCCCCGCTGTAAAGCATATCCCCTTTACCAATCAGCTGATCGGCGCCGTTAGCATCCAGAATGGTACGGCTATCAATTTTGCTGGTTACACGAAAGGCAATACGGGCGGGGAAGTTGGCTTTGATCATACCGGTAATTACATTCACACTTGGGCGCTGTGTGGCTAAAATTAGGTGAATGCCAATAGCCCTTGCCAGCTGTGCGATACGCGCAATGGGTGTTTCAATTTCCTTGCCGGCGGTCATCATCAGATCGGCTACCTCATCAATCACCACCACAATGTAGGGAAGGAATTTGTGCCCGTTTTGAGGATTGAGCTTGCGTTCCAGAAACCTTGCGTTGTATTCCACAATATTTCTCACCATGGCGTCCTGCAGCAGTTTGTAACGGTTATCCATTTCCACACACAGGCTGTTTAGGGTATTGATAACCTTGATGTTATCGGTGATGATGGCTTCCCCGTCACCAGGCAGTTTAGCAAGAAAGTGACGCTCAATTTTGTTGTACAAAGTAAGTTCTACCTTTTTTGGATCAACCAGCACAAACTTGATATAGGCAGGGTGTTTTTTGTATAGCAGTGAAACCAGAATGGCATTTAACCCTACGGATTTTCCCTGCCCTGTGGCTCCTGCCATAAGCAGGTGAGGCATTTTGGCCAGGTCAGTAACAAATATTTCGTTACTGATGGTTTTGCCCAGGGCAATGGGGAGCTGCATATCTGCTTCCTGGAACTTTTTACTGGCCAGTACCCCTTTCATGGGTACCATTTCCGGATTTTTGTTTGGAACTTCAATGCCTATGGTTCCTTTACCGGGAATGGGTGCAATGATACGTATTCCCAGGGCGGCAAGACTCAGGGCAATATCGTCTTCCAGGTTTTTAATTTTCGATATTTTCACACCCGGAGCCGGAATAATTTCATACAGGGTAACCGTAGGACCCACGCTGGCCATGATTTTGGAAATACCGATATTGTAGTTCTTCAGGGTATCAATAATCATGGTTTTGCTGCTCTCAATCTCATTCATATCGATTTCCTGCTTTTTCCCACTGCCGTAGTCATTCAGTAAATCTAATGTTGGATGTCTGTAATCTCTGAGTTCCAGTGTGGGGTCGTGGGTAGTGTCTATGCCGAAATGTGAGGCAGTAGTGTCACCTACGTTTTCTTCCACAAATTCATCCGGATTGTCGGTTTTTACTTCAATCTGGAAGTTGTCATCGCCTTCCAGTTCAATTACCTGCGTGCGGGATTCAGGCTCGGTTACAGGTTCAGGCTGCTGAATAACCACAGGTGGTTCCTCTTTTATTTTCAGTTCAATTGGCGGCAGGGCAGACACATCCACTGGCTGATAATCTTCCTCATCTTCCTCATCCACAAATACGATATCAGGGTCGTCTTCAATGATTTGAGCTCCGGAAATAGTATCACCATCAACAGCAGCTTCAGGTACAGGGGATTTGGAAGGCAGTTTTATACGGTCAAACGGATTGAGGTTCAGAAACAGCATTACATAGACAACGGCATAGGAAACCAGAAAAATTAGCGAGCCCGGCCATCCTATAATTTGATTTAGTTTGCTTATGCCAAAATATCCGAAAGTACCACCCAGCACTGGAAACCATGGATGAAAAACAAAACCCAGTGTAAGGCTGAACCATGCGGTGAAGAGAATGGTATGTATAGCAATTCTAAGCAGGGAAAAAGGCCTGTAGTTGAATAAAAGAAATAACCCCGATAAGGCAATGTATGGCAACAATGCAAAAGCCGCCAACCCAAATCCATTGTGGATGAAGTAATAACCCAAACGCGCACCAACCAGTCCCATGGCATTTTCAACCTTACCGTGGTTGGCCTTGAATAGTTTCCAGTCGCCACCGGCCAGAAAATCCTGATCCGATTTCCAAGAGAAGAAAAAGGAGACAAAACTGATAAGCAGTATAGCGGTCAATACTAGCAGCAGAAACCCAAATACTTTGCGTGCCTGCTCGTTTTTAAGGGTTGCAATATCAGCAACCTGCTTGCGGTCTATGGGAGCGGTTTGGGCGCCCTTGTCAGACCGGTCGAAATCTTCGAGCTTTTGTTTTTCTTGTTTTTTAGCCAGCATGGGTAGATTGCGAAGATAAAACAGTGCCATAGGCATGGCCTGTAGAGTTATTAACGCAGTAAAAAGGTGTTTATTATATTGGAAGTGGCATGTAAACAGAAATCCCCAAATTTATTTTGGAGAGAATTTCTGCAATTTTTGCCTGCTTTCGTTTAGTAATATTTCCAGCAAGCAAAATGCATGCGGATTCATGCTGGATTTAACATTTTGTAAATTGACGGAATACGTAAATTTGATGTCCTCATTGTTTTTTTGTGCGATTTTCATGAAATGCATGTCCCTATTAAAAACGAAATAAATTGAGTCAAAAGAGGTAGGAATTTTATTGTAATATACTTCTATGAGTTTCTCAAAGTCATCTGGATAAGCAGTGTCCTGTACAAAGACATACTCTTGAATGGTATGGAGTTTATTAAATTCAGTTTCAGCGATGGGTTTATCGAAACCCATGGTTAAAGAGAATTTATTTTCTTTGAATGCTTTGTATAGCTGACTGCGCCAGTTTTCCTGTAAATTATTTCCCAGGTTTTCTGTTACCCCAATTCCATTGTACGTATGTGTTATTGTCTTATTTTCTTCAAAATCCTCTAGTCTGACTTGAAATGCATCATTTGAATATTCAACATATAATGGTTCCAAATTTTTATACCAGCTGTATGCTTCTAAGAATTTCATATCCTCAGCACTCAATACAGAATTAATGTTTTTGTATGAAAACCAACCGGTTGGTATGTTGTATGATAAACCATTCGGAAATCTCTCGAAATACATGGGAGCAATGCTTTGAATATCTTTTCGAACAGAACCTTTCTTTTGGTCAGATAATTTGAAACAAAAACGCAAATCGGCTGTCATACTTGATTCTTTCAAGGGGATTGAAAAGAAGGTGTCTATTAGATCTTCCGGATCGTTGTTGAGTGGGATTTGGGTTAATATCAATTTAGAACCGTTCATGGCATAGGAATCCGGGGTGCATTTTTTTCTAAGGGTCTGGTCCCAGTAGGGTTGTATTTTTCCTGCAATGGCGGCATTGTGTATTTTTAAAGAAATCTGAAGCAGTTTGTTTTGTAAGGCTTTGTTGAGGTCGAAATACTGCTCCATTTTCTTTCCATAAAAGTTCTCCAGACTTTGATAGGCCGGCTTGCCGTGGGTGAGTATGCTGCTAATATTTTCCAGGTAAACAGTCCCGGAAGGCCCTATAGCCTTTATGTTGGAGAACATATAAAAAACACTGTCAAAATTATTTATTTCAACTCTCTGTAAAAGTTGTTTTGCCGGTGCCAGTGAATTACCGGTTGCTATAACTTTACGAGGACCATCTTTTGAGATTACTGTAAAGTCATATCCGGTTATTGTATATTGTATATCCTTTCTCAACATGCCTAGCATAGTAACATTTAATGTTGGTGAATTCATCAAATAATCCCAGTGCTTTTGCAGGGGTAACAAAGAAATTTCCGTCACTGGTCTGGCAACATTGCGAATTTTAAACCTTTTTTTTCCCATCGGGATTGATGAATCTGCTCCACTTTTGTATAAATGGGCAATTACTGTATTGCCCCACCTTCTTGACATGTGAAGCGTATAGGTATTGGGTGAAATTCGGTTTATGCTGAATACATTGCTGTCAAGTACTTTATCTTCTTCATCCGTAAACAGAACAAACAATTTTTCGGACGGAATATAATTTACATTAAACTGAATGGTATTGATAAGTCCTACATACAATACATTGGTTTCGTCGGTAGATACACTAATATCAAATTTTTCCTGGGCAATGGCCTCTTTAGCCTGCATGGCCAATACTGCTATGCATAAAATTTTAAATACGTTCTTCATATTATTTAAGTGTTATTAGGATATCCGGGTGCGTGATAATTTTATTGCCTGGTGTCATAATCTGAATATTCTTCAGTTCAAAACGGTCTCCTGCCTTTAATTTAGCCAATGCGGGATTTATAGGAGACAGGGAGGCTCCTTTAACTTCAAGGGTTTTAAAATCCTGATACACCGGATCGAAATACCGCATCTGGTAGCCGGTAACGGAGCATTTAACACCATCGTATGTAAAATTTTCTAAAATCGCCACCAACGAGTTTTGCACCATAAGTGCATCTCGTGATACTTCGCGGTTTATAACATCTATTGCCCCTAAACGAATCACCGGTTCCTGAACATCGGCAACCGGGAAAACGAATTTTCTTTGCAAGGTGGAATTTTGAAGTCCAAATACAATAAAGGCCGTATCTTCCTTTACGTTTAGGCAATTCAGATAAAGCTTTCCATTGTCATTTTTTACTTCCAGTGCGGCAGATTTCTCTTTTATAAAAAAAGAATCTTTGTTGCCGCAAGCCACAGAAATGGGGTTGGGCAGCCCTCGGTAGATAATATTGTTTTCTTCAGCTCCTATGTTAGCCTGCGCAAATACGCCAGCATTGATGAAGAAAAAACCTAATGCGATAATTTTGTTTAGCATATTTATTTGAAAGGTTGGTTAATTTAAAATGTATTGTCTTTCATGCAAATCTACTTTTTTTTTTCATAGTCAAATTTATTTTATAACTTATTGATAAGTGCATATTTCTTCTGTTCAAAGGTTTAAATTAATAATAGTAGGTTTAATTTCTTAAAACGACCTACAGACTTTCAAAATTGTGTTGATTAAATTAGACGGAAATGACTTGTTACTTAAACCTGCAATGTCAGACCCTCATTGGCAAGCAAAGCATCCTTAAATTGTTCTTGCGCCTCGGTAAGTAAATCGTCTGTTTGGTTGTATCGGCTGCTGAAATGCCCAATCATCAGTTTTCCAACACCGGCTTTGGCCGCAATTTGTCCGGCTTGTTTGGATGTGGTATGGTGGGTTTCGGTGGCGCGCTCGAGCAGGTTGTGCAGGAAAGTTGCTTCATGATACAGCAGACTGCATCCCTGAATATGCGGCACTATACTTTCATCATAGATGGTGTCTGAAATGTAAGCATAGCTGCGGTTTGGGTTTCCCGGCAGGGTTAACAAAGAGTTGGAAACGACGGTGCTGTCTTCCCTGTGCCAGTCATCGCCCCATTTCAGGGCTTCGTAGCATTCAACCGGAACACCCATCTGTTCGCAGACAGCAGGGTTTAGTCGCAATTCGGGACCTTGCTCTCGAAGTATATAGCCGGTGCAGGGAATGCGGTGTTTAAGCGGCACGGTGCTCAAGCTCCACTTGCGGTTGGCCAGCACCGTTTCGGCTTTTTCGGGATTGGTTTTAATGTACTCAATCTCAAACGTTACGCGGGATTCTGTAGTACGTGTAATTACATCCAGCAGGTCTTTCAAGGCCTCGGGCCCAACGATGGTGAGCTTTTCTGTTCTGCCGAACAGCGACATGCTGCTGATAAGTCCGGGTAAGCCATATACATGATCGCCATGCAGGTGGGTGATAAGAATGTAGCGGATTCGCTGCATGCGCAAGCCCAGACGCACCAGCTGATGTTGTGTGCCTTCGCCGCAGTCAATGAGAAAATAATCCCCTTCCAGCCGCACCAGCTGACTGCTGGGAAAGCGGGTTTTGGTGGGGGAGGCAGATGATGTGCCTAATACGGTTACCTCAAAGGAGCGGTGCATTGGTTACCAAATATACAACAAATTCGCGTTTTCCCCCCCAAAATACAAGCCTTGAAATTAGGATTTTGCTAAAAATTTCTTAATACTAAACCCAATGCATTTTTTGCTTCTTCAATGCTTATGCGGTTAATACAAGGGTTTTCTGGGTGTATGCAGTGCACCTGATCGCAGGGATTGCATGGTAAAATTTTATGAATAACCATGGATTGCGGATGCTGCGGATAAAAAACGTCTTTTACACCGGGACCGAAGAATGACAGGGATGGAATATTCACGGCATCGGCAATTTGCAGAGGACCACTTTCATTGCCAACAAAAGCGCGGGCTTTGGAAATGAGTGCGGCCAGTTCTGTGATACTTAGGTTTTCTGTGGCGGTAATGAACGGTGTTTCCATCAATCCGGTAATGGCTTGAATTTGGGGCAGTTCGTCGGGCGTGCCAACAAAAACGCTGTGTAGGTTGAACTGCTTGTATACATAATCCGCCAATGCGGCAAAATTCGCCGAAGGCCAGCGTCTTAGGGCTTTTCGGGCCCCTGTATGGTAAACAATAAAGTTGTCTGTGCCAATTTGTTGAAGGTGCTTTACAGCATTTTCATCATCGCTTGCCGAAAGGGCAATGTAGGGCTTATGCATGGGTATGTCGCCCAGCAATGCTGCCACAATGCGATAATTGGTGAGGGTTTCATGCGGTTGGTTTCCGCGCTGCAGAAAACGCACCCAGCCGCGGTCCAGGCGGTAGCCGGGCATATAGCGGAAGGTTCTGAAGAATGATTTCCAGGTGCCGCGAAGTTCAATGTGTAGGTCATAGCGGCCTTTCCAGCTTTCAATATTAGACGATATGCAGTCCAGATTTGTGTCGTATTTGACCAGCGGAACATTCTGAGGTTTGGTAATAAGTTCTATGTATGCCTCGGGAAAGCGGGCCCGCAGCATTGAAAATACGGGAGTTGCTGTGACCATATCGCCCAGCTCATCCCATTTGATGATGAGGATTTTTTGCGGATTGAGTTTGGTTGGACGCATGCCTGCATTCACCATGCGCGATAGCAGCATGTTGAAGAAGTAGAGCCATTTTTCGCTGCCGGCCGTCACGGTCTTACAGGTGTTAGAGGATAAATAATTGGGCGTGAAGGTGAAGCATCCGATTCGATGGGGGCAAACTGAAGGCTAAGAAGGTGCAGACCATCCTGAACATCTTCGGGCACCATAATTAGTTCGGTGATGGAGGCATGCAGACGCGGATTTTGCGGATACTGCCACCAAACGTGGTGCGATGCCATTGCGCCGCCGTCTTCTTCACGGTCTATGCTGGGTAAATCAGTCAGTATGTGTTCATATCCGGCCTCTACCAGCAGTTGTATGGCCGCAGGCTCAAAATAGCAGGGGTTGGTGCCACTCCAGTTTTTCCCGCGTATGTCTAAAATATTGTTGGTACGGATGATAATGGCCGGGGTTTTTTGAAGGTGGCAATTCTTGAAATTTTCTGCAGTTATAACCCAGTCTTCACCTTGTTTTTCGGGGGTGGCGCTTATGAGGCAGGCGGCCATCATTCCGGGTTGTATCAGCTTATTGACGCTGTTTCTTTCGCGGGTGATGTGGCCAATACATTCGGTGTGGGTGCCGTTTCCGTGGGCACAGAATTTTATCACCTCGCAATTGGCACCGCTGCCGGCGGCTACGCTGCCAACAAAATCACCCACACGAATGGGTGCAATCTCTGCCGGTGGTATGTGGAATGCAAGGGCATTGTCGCCATTGGGTCCGAAACCCTGGCTGAGGTCTGTGCCATCGGCGACGCTGGCCGTGAAGTTTACACCATCTATACAGCAGTGCAGATGCATTAGGCAAAGTTACGTAAGGATTTGGGTTATTTGACCCCGCCGGGATCGGGCGTTTAGATTTGACAACTTTCCAAAAGTTGTCAAATCTAAACGCAGGCACCGCACCTGCGGCGCTCCGTTCATGTTTCCTGCCGGATGGTCTTTGCGCAGCGCAGCGGAGTGAGACCGACCATAAAGGACATGTTTTTGCGCTCATCCAATCCCCTCTTGAGAGGGGTAAATGCGAAATAGATGTTATCTGTGCTAACAAACCGGGGTGTGTTGTGGGGAGGAAAGCGTGGGTGTTTGCAACGGAGAAAATAAACACACCCCAGCTATTGCCAGTGATTGCAATTTCTTCACAATTACCCCTCTCCAGCGGGGACTGCTGACACCGTCAGCAGGGGTGAGGTAGAACACATTGCACATTCTGCATTATTCGGCTAAAATTTGCCTTGTGTGCCAATAATTCTTTTTCCCCGCTTGGCACGATTTTCAGCGCGCGGAGGGCCTCGCAGCCCGAAACGAAGTGGAGGGTGATAACCTGCAAGAGGCCCGTGATAGTCTGCGCAGGGCAAGGCGCCTTAAATCGTGACAGCCTTTTTGGTTACTTTTTGGGCGCCAAAAAGTGACAAAGAAAAGCAGCCATTTTATTTCTTCCACCTTTTTGTGGAAAAAGGTGGAGCCAAAACCATTGACGGCCCAAGGCGCTTTCCCCATCGCAAGGCTATCCCGCATGGCTCCCCGGCTTTCGCCCTCGCAGCCGCCATTATCGCGGTGGTTTGGGCTGCTCGGGTTTCGCCATGCTCCACGCGCTGCGGGCCGCCAAAGCGGGGACAAAACAATTTATTTTCGGAAAAAATGTATAATACAAAATTTCCCGCCTGTTGGTCTTTGCACAGCGCAGCGGAGTGAGACCGACCGGCCTTCGGTGTTGATGGAGGAGATGCGCAGTTGCACGGCTCTACACACGTGTCGCCTGTTTCAACAACAGCATGTATGTAGTGTGGGATATCTCATACGCACCGAATTGTTTAATGTGCGGATTCAGATATTGGGTATCCAGCAGCATAAATTCTTTCTCGCGTAAAAATTCAACCAGATACATCAGTGCCAGTTTGCTGGCATCGGTGTGGATGTGAAACATACTTTCGCCAAAAAAGGCCTTGCCAATGCATACGCCATACAATCCGCCCACCAATTCGTCATTCAATCGCGTTTCAAAGCTGTGGGCAAAGCCTGCCTTGTGCAACCCAATATAGGCCTCCATAATTTCTTCTGAAATCCAGGTGTCATCGGCACGCAGGCTGGCGCATTGGTGAATGACCTCCTCAAAATTGCGGTTAACAGTAAAGGTGAATTTGCCGCTGCGGTAAAGAGGTTTCAGATTTTTGGATACGGTAAACCGCTCGTCCAGGGGGATGATACCCCTGCGTTTTGGCGTGTGCCAGTAAATTTCATTGTTGTCGTCAGGGTGCGCCATGGGGAATGCTCCCGACATATAGGCGGCCAATAAAATCTCCGGCGACAAAAACATGCTGCGAATTTCGTAAGAATACGGCACTTCTGTACTTTTTTTGCAAGCCATGAGCAAAGGGAAACTGCAAAAGTTTGCAGAATTTGACGCGTATGAAAATACGCTGGATTTTAACAACGACACCAAAGGCAGATGGCATGAGATTTTCGGGAATGAAAATCCCATTGTGCTGGAACTGGCCTGTGGCAAAGGCGATTACACGGTAGGGCTGGCCAAGCGAAATCCCAATATCAATTATGTAGGTGTGGATATTAAGGGCAACCGACTTTGGCGTGGAGCCAAAACCGCGGTGGATGAAGGGTTGGGCAATGTGCGGTTTCTAAGAATACAAATAGATTTTATTGAAAAGCATTTCGAAAAAGAAGAAGTTTCCGGCATCTGGATTACTTTTCCGGATCCCCAGCCTGCCAAGGCCAGAAAGCGTTTAACATCCTCCAGGTTTTTGGCGCATTATAGGAATATTTGCAAAACGGATGCACAGATAAACCTGAAAACAGACAGTGATCTTTTTTATGAAAGCACCCAGGAAACCGTTGCTGAAGAGGGTTTGGTGCTACTGGAAAATATTGAAAATGTGTATATACAGCCTTGCGCCGCAGAATTAAAAGAAATTCAAACTTTTTACGAAAATATATGGCTGGCAGAAGGCCGGACGATTAAATATTTGCGGTTTTTATTGAACCGCAGGTAGCAGCCGAAATTGATTTTTGTGTTGAATTGAATAGATTTGTATTATCAATTTGAAAATGAAATTGCCATCTTTTAATTTTTTTATTTTGGAAATATTAATAAATGTACAGCTGCAATAACGGCCGGTTATTTTTCCCTCACCCCGGATTCGTTGCCGAAGCCACCCCGCTCCAGCTCTGCTGGAGAGGGGAAGCTGACACCGTCAGCAGGGGTGAGGTAGAGTACCATAGATATGATTCATTTTCAGCGCGTGGAGAGCCTTGCAGCCTGAAACGAAGTGGATAGTGACAATTGGCCCTTGATAGCCCGACACAAGGGGAGTAGGATTATTCGACCCCTCTGGGGTCGCAGGGCTCCGTTGGTTGCCACCCGGCGCGGTCGCACCGGGTTACAAATATGCGATCCCTCCGGGATCGGGGGGTGGGGCGCTTTGACAACTTTGGAAAAGTTGTCAAAACTTTGTGGTTTACGGAAACTTCGGAAACTTCTGGAAATCAGGTTTCCGTTTCTCCAGAAATGCATGTTTCCCTTCCTGGGCTTCTTCGGTGAGGTAATACAGCAGGGTGGCATCACCCGCCAGTTCCATTAGTCCGGCCTGTCCGTCCAGTTCGGCGTTGAATGCGCGCTTGAGCATGCGTATGGCCATGGGGCTGCGCTCCAGAATGGTGTTGCACCAATCTATGGTTTCATCTTCCAGCTGTGCCAATGGCACAACTTTGTTTACCAGTCCCATTTTTTCGCATTCATCGGCGTTGTATTGGCGGCATAAAAACCAGATTTCGCGGGCTTTTTTCTGTCCCACGTGGCGGGCCAGGTAGCTGCTTCCAAATCCGCCATCGAAACTTCCCACTTTAGGACCTGTCTGGCCAAATTTGGCATGGTCGGCGGCAATGGTGAGGTCGCATACTACGTGCAGTACATGGCCTCCCCCAATGGCATAACCATTCACCATGGCAATCACAGGTTTTGGCAGCGAACGGATTTTTTTGTGCAAATCCAGCACATTGAGGCGTGGGATGCCATCTTCGCCGACATAGCCACCAATGCCTTTCACATTTTGGTCGCCGCCGCTGCAGAAGGCTTTGTCACCCACGCCGGTAAGAATTACCACGCCGATGTCCTGACGCTCTCGGCAAATATCAAAAGCATCCAGCATATCCATCACGGTTTGCGGCCTGAAGGCATTGTAAACCTGTGGGCGGTTGATACTTACTTTGGCTATGCCATTGTATTGTTCAAACAGAATGTCGGAATATTCCTTGATTGGCGTCCAGATGCGGGTGTTTGTCATTTCGCTGCAAAGTTACCGCCAAATTGGAAATTCTATTGAAAAACCAGCCCAAATTGCATACCGGTATATTTTGGTCCCTGTAAATCTTTGAAAAGTGTCCTGGTATTGTATCTGAAATAAATCCCCATGTTGTTGTAGCTTGCCTGCACAAACGGTGTAATCAGGAAGTCGTTCATGTTGAAATCATCAAAATCTTTGGTTGTTTTGTCATTGTCAAGCTTCACTTTGGTGTGCGTTCTTACCCTGTATCCGGCTACAACTCCTGCGCGGATGCTGAATCCTTCATCTGCTTCTTTGGCTTTTGACTGATACCCAAAAGATATGGGAATACCTAAATAATTAACCACCACTTTGCTCTTTTCAGAATTATTTCCCGAGTCAAGCGCTGTGTTAAATATTTGCCGATCAGCCAGCAATCGAACGTTGCTGTTGGAAAAACGGTAATTTAAGATATCGTATTGCAATCCTGTCCAAAGCCGCCAGTTGCCTGAAAAGGTTTTAATGCCCCATTGGTTGTTAAATCCTATGTGCATGGAACTGTTGTTTTTCAGTTCCGGAAATTCTGGACCGATGCCTGTAATATTTTCACGTTGTAAGGTGGCAAATCCTAGTTGAATTCCGCCTTCGGAAATGACTACCGGAGATTTTTTGTTTTTCTTTTTGGGTGATGGGTAAAGGGTGTCATTTTCTATGATTACAATGCTTCTGTTGGGCCATATACTGATGAGAGATTGAACAGTATCTTTTTGAAAATCTAAATTCAGAGAATCGTTTATGAATTCTTCATCTATATTCATGCGCAAACTGTCAATTCTGATGCGTTTTATGGTTTTTGTTTCTGTGATTATTCCGGCACTGTCTTTTTTGGTTTTTACTACTTTTTCAACAATGATCCGGCCTTTTTTTGGGTTGTCCTGACCATGAATATCGTTGAAAGGAAAACTGAAGAAAATGAGCAATAATGCGGTTAGTAACGTCGTGTTAATTTTCATTGTATGTTGCATAATTGGCAGGTGTGTTTATTTGAATATTGATATTGGGCAAACGATGTTTTGATTTTTGCGTATTAATTTTCACTTCCGGCAGTTGCAGGTTAGCCAGCATGGTTCGGCCTGTTTTGAAAAGCTGATAATAAAGACTTCTTTTTTTTCGGTTTGTTGCCGGTGCGGTCTGTTGCGGATAAAAAGCAATTCTGTATTCAATTTCCTCGGTGCTAACTTCTGTGGGTGTGGCTGCCCGGGGTGAAGTAGCTGTAAGCGAAAGTATATTGCTGCCGGGTTTTTCAGTGAAAGGAATGAGCGAAGTGTCCGCAGCAGATATAGGGGAACTTATGTACTTGGTTTCTGATACAATAAGTGTTTTTGGTGCAATGGAAAGAACTTCCGGAATGGTTTTTTCTGTCTTCATGGCCGGTGGTTTTATAGTGATGGTTTTCCCTGATATTTTCCCGGTATTGATTGTGTTGGTCTGAGAGCGGAAATAATAAACCCCTATACCAGCTATAATAAGAAGCACGGCAGCCGCCGCAATGGGTTTTATATACAGGTAAAAGTGATTTGTGCTTTTAGGGATATGGTGTAAAGTTAATTTATCGGGGAAATGAACAACATCCTCTTTTTGCAGGTAGGTCTTTTTTAGCAGTTCGTATTCGTTTTTCAGATTTGCATCGGAGTTAACGAGTTCTATTGCAGTAGCTTTTTCTGTTTCACTCAAATTGCCTTCCAGCAAATCAAAGATCAGCATACTTTGCTCTTCGTTTATTGGTGTCATATAATTCCCTCCATGCTGCCCAGGTGATTTTTTAATGTCTGTCTGGCCCTGAAAATATAAACTTTTACCTGCGATTCATTCAATCTGGTGATGCTGCCTATTTCTTGGTACGAATATCCTTCATAATCGCGGAGTAAAACAACGGTGCGCTGAATATCAGGCAGTATTTCAAGTGCTTTGTTCACGAGTTCTTTGAGCCCTGTGTACTCTGATGAGGGTGCTGCCTGCTGCATGGCGGATTCATCGGTAATGGGCATCATTTTTTTATTTCTCCTCCAGTAGTCGGCCATGCAATGATAGGCCACGGTGAACAGGTAGTTTTTTGATTTGGCAGCATCAACCTTGCTGTGGTGCAACCAGAGTTTTTCAAAACTGCTTTGGACAATCTCCTTGGCTTCATCATGGTCATTCAGGTTTTTTAGGGCGAATCGGTACAGTCCGTCACTGAATGCTGTAACGCATTGATGAAACTGTTCCTCATTCATTCCTATACTTTTAATGACGTTGTTGGCAGACCTTTAGTTACAGTATCTTTGAAAAAATTATGCCGAAATGGTTCGAAAGCTGGTTTGATTCGGAATATTATCATCTTTTGTACAAAAACAGGGATGAGGCAGAGGCAGCACGTTTTATTCAAAATCTATGTTCATTTCTGAAGTTTCCCAAAGATACGCTTGTCGCCGATATCGCCTGCGGTAAAGGCCGACACAGCCGTGTGCTTGCATCGTTGGGCTTTAAAGTTTTCGGTCTGGATATCAGCCCGTCCAGCATTGAATATGCAAAAACATTAGCCGGTGCCAATGAGCAATACCTGGTGCATGACATGCGCAAGCCCTTTCCTAAAGGGCAACTGGATGCGGCCCTCAATCTTTTTACCAGCTTTGGTTATTTTGATGATGAAGCCGACGATTTAATTTCTTTGGAAAATATCTGCCATGCGCTAATACCCGGTGGCATATTTGTTCAGGATTATCTGAATCCCAATTTCATCATATCTCAACTTAAACCCGAAGAGACGGTGCTGCGGAATCAAGTCCGGTTTAACATTCGCCGTTATGTCCAGGATGGTTTTATCAAAAAAAATATTGAGGTAATTGATGCCGCTAAAACCTTTCATTTTCAGGAAAGTGTGAAACTATATACAGCAGAATTATTGTTTAAACTGCACGAAACGGCCGGATTCAGGGTTTTACAGACCTTTGGTGATTATTCTTTGCAGCCGTTTGATGAAAAATCCTCAGTGCGCATTATCCTTGTATCGCAAAAATCTTAGTTTACATGCTTCAATTTGATGCGACCTTATTCAAGCTGATTAACCAAACGCTGTCTGCCGAATGGCTGGACGGGTTCATGGTTTTCTGTAGTTCAAAATACGGATGGCTGCCGTTGTATACATTGTTGATTTTTCTGTTTTTTTACAAGCAACCCTGGAAATTGGGTTTGAGCCGTGTTTTACTGATGGTGGCTGCATTTGGTATATCAGACAGCTTTACTTCCAAGGTGATGAAGCCGTATTTTAAACGGCAGCGCCCGTATATGCTGGAAAGTAACCAAGCCCGCCTGCCTGATATTTCCGATAAAGTCAAAGTCAAATTTATCCATGATAACCGAACCAATTACGGCTTTGTAAGCAGTCACGCCTCCAATTTTTTTGCCATCATGCTGCTGGCCACTCTGTTGCTGGATTACAAAGGATACAGGAAACTGTTGCTGTTGTTTATTGCCTTTTTGGTGGCGTATTCTAGGGTATACCTGGGTAAGCATTATCCTTTGGATGTTATTTGCGGTGGGTTGGTAGGTTGCGGCATTGCGCTGGTGTTGTTTGCCTTTTATCGCAGGTGGATAATGCCCCGTTTGGTGCAGTAAACAATTCTGCCGCACAGCATTTATCTTCGCAGCATGGCTTACGAATTTATTTTGGTAGAACCGCAAGTAGCCCCTTGGGTGGCGCTTATCCGCTTAAACAGACCTAAGGAATACAATGCATTGAACCTACAACTTATGGGCGAAGTGCGCGATGCACTGAAAGAACTGGATGCCGATAATCAGGTGCGCGCCATCGTGATAACGGGCAATGATAAGGTATTTGCCGCCGGTGCCGATATCAAGCAAATGGCGGGTAAAACTGCGATTGATATGCTGCAAATCGATCAGTTCAGCACCTGGGACGCAATTCGGCGCACCAAAAAGCCCATCATCGCTGCAGTGAGCGGTTTTGCGCTGGGTGGCGGCTGCGAATTGGTCATGCACTGCGATATGGTGGTTGCATCTGAAACCGCTCAGTTTGGGCAGCCTGAAATCAATATCGGTGTGATGCCTGGTGCAGGTGGTACGCAGCGCCTTACCCGCGCCATAGGCAAAGTGAGGGCCATGGAAATGGTGCTGACTGGAAAATTTATCAATGCTGAGGAAGCCAGAGATGCCGGACTTATAAACCAAGTGGTTCCTGCGGCCCTGTATCTGGATGAAGCCATTAAAATGGCTTTGGCAGTAGCCGAAAAATCTCCGATTGCCGTTCAGCTTGCCAAAGAAAGCGTATTAAAAGCGTTTGATACACATCTGCAAGAAGGATTGTATTTTGAGCGCAAGAATTTCTATATGTTGTTTGCTACCGAAGATCAGAAGGAGGGCATGAATGCTTTTGTGGAGAAGCGCAAACCTCATTTCAAAGGGAAATAAGAAAGTATAGACAATAAAAAACCCGGCATCAGCCGGGTTTTTTATTGGGTTAATGGTTATGTTATTCAACATCGCACTTGGCAGCGTTAACCACATCGTAAGCATTGCCATTCTTTTTCCAAAGGATAGCGGCCACCATGGTGTTGGCAGGGGTAAAGTTATCCCAGCGCTTAAACTGATTGTAACGGCTGGCAATAGCAGGCAGTTCCCATGTAAACGATGTGGAGCCGCTGATTTCCTGACCTGCGGAAGGGTTGCTCATAACAGCAGAAGGAGAGAACGCTTCCAAAGGACTAGTTAAAGTGCCAAAAGCAGTAGCGCGCACGATATTTTTGTGATCGGTAATACCACCAGAAGCACCGATCTGAGTTGCAGTAACTGACTTTTCACACAAAATCAAGGACAGGTGGTAGTCTCCAGAACCTGCTGAAAAAGCTTTTATTTTGTAATCAATATAGATTACGTTGCCGTTGGAAGAAGCTTTAACAGCAACACCCGCAGCAGGAACAGCGGACTTAAAAGTATTGGCAGCACTTGTGATAGAGGTTGAGGTTACTTCGCTGTTGCCTAGAAAAGTATTATTAGCAAAAAAGTGCGGGATATAGCCGTTGGGCTTAGTCTGAGCATACAGGCGTGGAGCGAAAAGAGCTACCATGGCGGTATCTTTTTTTGCTCCGCCTGGTGAATAAATAGGTGTAAGCAATGATGAGTTTGAAGTGTGAAGATTAATCGCAACAATATCAGGATTGTCTAAAACACCCTTGAAGGTAGGACCACCATAAACACCACAAGGACCACACCAGGTAGCGGTGTTGTAAACTAAAAAGGTGTTTTGTTTATTTTCAACGGTGAAAGCATCAGCAGGCGTGTCAGTTTTCTTCTTTTTGCAGGCAACTGACATGGTCAGTGCCACGGCTGAAGCTACGAACATTAGGTTTTTCATTTTTTAGTAGTTTTAGTTTTAATAGATTTCAAATAAAGCAAATGTTAGGGAGAATTTCAATATTTTGGTTAAATAAATTTTTAAAAGACATTGATGTGACAAAATGGGAAAGCTAAGGGGATCTGCCTTGCAGTTCGGTATTTTTCCTTTTATATGCTAATATTGTGTTTGTATTTATGACCCTGAAAATAATTCGAACATCTACAATTCCAACCCGTTATCTGCATGATTTGTATCGTAACAGAATCGTAAACTGGCAGGAAATGAAATACAGTGAATTGAGAACAGCCATATTTGGTTATTTTATTCACGAATTCGATCAGTATTCGCATTATTTGAACCTTTCGGGGCGCTATCACATGGAAGAATTGATAGTAAACGATGAGATTTTACAGCGGAAATGGGCTGATGAAAATGGCGTTCGAAGAGACTGTTCCATGGATGAGATATTCATCGAGCAGATGAGGTATTACAAGCCAACACTAGTCTATGACAACAGCTATTATTTCATGAAGAATGATGCTTTAAAATGTAAGAAAGACTTTGGGGTACGAGGTATTATTGCATGGGATGCCTACACCGGAAGTAAGTTCGACAAACAGAGCCGGGGGGTGGATGTGGTGCTTACTTGTGTTGAATACATACGTTCTATATATGGGAAACTGGGTTTCAGGAGTGTTTTGCTGCCATTTGCTTTTGACAGAAGGGTTTATGACAAGGTGCAAAGTGAAAAGGATGTGCTAAATCAGGTCTGCTTTGCAGGCACTATTTCCGATAACGTTCACCGCGACAGAAAGGCCCTCCTTATGGATTTTATAGCGGCTAAAATTCCTTTTTCACTACACATAAGCAACTTGGGTAAAGGTAAATTCTGCATAAGCAGAGCGCAGATTAGGGCGCTCAAAGACAGACGTTTGGATGATTTTTTTGATTATTTCTTGTTGCAATCACATAATTTGGGTGGAGTGTATGGCCGCGATATGTTCAAAACCCTGGGCAGCAGCTCAATCCAATTAAACATACACGGTGATAATTCCTTGCAGGCCGGAAACATGAGGCTCTATGAGGCAACGGGTATGGGGTCTTTACTCCTTACTGACTGGAAAAGCAATATTGCGGATATTTTTGATCCTGAAAAAGAAATTGTTACCTTTAGAAATAATGCAGAGGCTATTGAAAAGGCTACATATTTTCTGAATCATCCCAAAGAGGCTCAAGCAATAGCAAAAAACGCGCAGGCAAGAACATTTTCTCAATATTCGGCTGAATCGCGGGTGAAACGATTTGAAGTTATTTGCAATGAATTACTGAGCTGAATGAAAGTCTGATTTTTACTACAGCAATATAAAATGTTTCATTAGCGCATTTAGCGTAATATCTTTGCTACATGCTTGCCCGAGTATATAGGTCGGTTATGCCTGCATCAGTCAGGCAAACAATTTATGAGGGGTTTTTAGGCACACTGTTGCTGTTTATCCGTAACTTCAGGATGAATGCGCGTGCAAAATTCACCTATATTTTTAGGGCATTTCTTCCAAAAAATGATTTAAACAAGGCCTTGTCTTTTATGGGTAAACACGGACTAACTTCCTATCCTGCAGATTATATGCTGGAATATAAGAGGAAAGTTACAGATGTTGTCTATGATGAACATAAAAAATTGCATTATTGCCTGCATAATGGAAGGAAATTGTATTTCACATCGGCGTTTACCAATGACAGGATAGAAAGGTTATACAAAAGCCTGATAACAGAGCAGGATTCCAGAAGTGCTCATCGCTACATAGATGATTATGACAAATTAAATAATTATACCCTTTTGGATGTAGGTTCGGCTGAAGGTATCTTTACACTGGACAATATTGACAGAATTAAACATGCCTATTTGTTTGAAGCTGAGCCATATTGGATTGATGCGCTAAAGGCTACATTCGAACCATGGAAAGAAAAAATCACCATCGTTGAAAAGTACGTTGGCGACAAAACAGAGGACAATTTTATTACACTTGATGATTATTTAAAAGATAAGGAAATTGATAGGTTATTCCTCAAAATGGATATAGAAGGTGCAGAGCTTGCGGCGCTTAACGGGGCTACTAATACTTTAAAAAAACAGCCGGTAATGCGCACTGCAATATGCACTTACCACAGGCCTGGTGATCCGGAAAAATTCGATCAAATTTTAACTGAAAATGGTTTTGCTACATCTTTCTCAGATGGATTTCTTTTCTGGGGTAAGCGACTTAGTAAAGCTGTTGTGAGAGGTCTTAAAGGCGAATGAAGCGATTGCTGAGAAAAATACCGGTAGTCAAAGAGTGTATTTTGTACCTTGAAAAACGCGCATTTAAACGTGCCTGGCGAAAGCACAATCCACATAATCTAACTGCGGTTGGCGACAGATTCTTTCCAATGAATAATGTTAGCGTGGGGAAGATGAGTTATGGTGCACTGAATATTCAAAGTCTTTTTGAACAGGAGGGTGAAAAACTGGTTATTGGAAATTATGTTTCCATTGCCCCGGGTGTACAGTTTCTGCTGGGTGTGAATCATCAGACTGAAACGCTTTCAACTTTTCCGATGTATAGCCGGCTCATTAAGCCATCTAACATGGACGCTGTAGTAAAAGGTCCGTTGGTTATTGAAGATGAGGTATGGATTGGAACCAATGCCATTATTCTTTCCGGGCTTACCATTAGCAAAGGAGCCATTATTGCTGCAGGAGCCGTGGTTACAAAGGATGTTCCGCCTTATGCCATTGTAGGGGGTAATCCTGCAAAACTCATACGGTTTAAGTTTTCCGATGAAATATTGGAAGTCATTTCTCCTGTTTATTTGTGTGATTTGGATAACGAGACAATAAAAAAACACATGGATTTACTCTACAATCCAATTCGGTCCAAAGCGGATGCAGAAAAACTGGTCCGAGCCTTAACCTCTTCAACATAATTACATGCCTCGTTTAATCGCTTTTTATCTTCCTCAATTTCACCCAATCCCCGAAAATAATAAATGGTGGGGCGAAGGTTTTACTGAATGGACCAATGTGGGAAAAGCAAAGCCACTTTTCAAAGGCCATTATCAGCCGCGGGTTCCTGCAGATTTAGGTTATTATGATTTGAGACTTTCGGAATCGCGGGAAGCACAGGCTGCGTTGGCCAAAAAATATGGGGTTGAGGGTTTTTGCTATTGGCATTATTATTTTGGTGATGGCCGTCGTTTGCTGGAAAGACCCTTTGATGAAGTGTTAAACAGCGGGAAACCTGATTTCCCGTTTTGTCTTGCATGGGCAAATCATAGCTGGAAGGATAAGCAGTTTAGTAAGGAAGGAAGTGATAAAATGCTGATTGAGCAGAAATATGGAGGGGTTGAAGATTACACCAGGCATTTCAACATTGTGTTGCCTGCGTTCAAAGATTACCGTTATATCAGGGTTCATGATAAGCCTGTTTTTGTTATTCATTCACCTTCTGAAGTGCCTGACTTAGAAGTATTTATGAATATTTGGCAGAATCTTGCATGTGAAAATGGATTTCCGGGTATACATTTTGTTTGCAATACTCACAACCTTCAGGATATAGAAACCATGCACAGCAAAGGTTTTGATGCGGTTAGCCCGGTAAGATTATTTCATGTGTTCAAGGCGGATTTCTCTCTTTTTTACCGCATGTATGCAAAGTTTATGCGGTTGGTATTTAAGCGGGGGCAGGTTTTGGATTATGAACAATGTTCCAGGTATTTTCATGCTGAAGAAGATAAGCTGCGTTATTGTTATCCTAGTATTTATCCAAACTGGGATCATTCGCCTCGTTCAGGGCGTCATGGTCACATTTTGCATAATTCAACCCCGAAAGCGTTTAAAAATCATGTTTCCAATGTGCTGCAAACGGTTAAACACAAGCCTAAAGAAGAACAGATAATTTTTATTCGTTCCTGGAATGAATGGGCAGAAGGAAATTATATGGAACCAGACCTCAGATTTGGCCGAGGCTATCTCGAGGCATTAAAGTTGGCCCTGGATGAATCAGCTGATAGTTCTTAGAATCCTGGTAGTTTCTTAATTCTGTCGCCCGTGAATTTTGCCAGGTATTTGTTTACAAGCGAATTCACTTCCTGCGATATCTGAAATGCATACAGCAGATAACCGTAGGCACCGCCGAGAACCACTGTTTTTAAAACACTGTCTATAATTGGGTTTTCCAGCCAGCGTCCTGTAAAGGAAAGTCCCATCATGATTGCGAATATAATTATGAGCACCCCCTTTTTTCTGGTAAAAGGATGCAGTTTCAATTTATAATAAATGATGGACACACCAAAAGTTTGGGTACATAAAAATGTAATGAGGGTGCCGGCTGCGGCGCCATTAATTCCGTATACCGGAATGAGAAAATAATTGGCAATAATGGCAGTGGTCATTGCAATTCCAAAGTTTAACAATGTCCAGGCATAATAGGGTGAATTGGCAATAATGGGGCCGGCCGATGCACCCAGAGCATCAACCAGGCGGGTAATGCCAATAAGAAAAACAACCCACTTACCCTGTGCATAGTAGTCACCCCTTGGCATGATGGCATATAGGTTGTCTACGTTTATCCAAATCAGGTAAAACAAAATGGTGGCTGCCATAAACTGGTTTAAAGTGCTTCGCTGATATAGTTTTTCTACCTCATGATGCTCGTTTGCTTTCATATGGCGCGAGAAAACCGGTGTGGCAATTTGTAACAGTGTGCGTTTTGGGATATCAATCAGCATGGCCAGATAAAAGCCGATGCTGTAAATGGCAGTGTCATCAAGCATTTTCATGGATGATACCATGAAGAAGTCTATTTTACTGACAATAAGGCCTGTTAATCCGCCCAAAAACAAAAATGCAGTGTAGCGGATCATGTCTTTTTTTAGCCCCGGGTTTTCACGCAGATACTGCCAGTCTGGTTTAAGGTTTATGAGGGTTAGTTTACGTATAAAGATGATATTGAACAGGAAAACCAAGCCGTATGCGCCGGACATGAGCCAAAGAGACTGAGCGAAGGACAGCCAGCCTTTATAAAAACAATATCCGGATATAATGACGAACGACCGTAGCAATACTTCCCGTAAAAAATTGGGAATAGCCGTCCGCCCGTGATTTGCCGCGCAGGTCTCCATTACGGTCTGATACAATGAGAACAGAACCATGAAAATCAGCATGGGATACAAGGGGCTCAGCAGAGCCGCGTCTTTTTTAAACAGATTGAGCAGTGGTTCTCGGAAGAAAAGCAAGCCTGTAAGTACCATCAGGTAGCCAGCCATTGGAATGCTGAATGCCCAAAAAAAGAAACCATGGTGTTTCCTATCGGCTGTTTGAAAATGCGGGAAATATCGATTGATACTGTAATTGGTTCCCATAAGGGCAAAGCTGGAAATAACAGCTGCACTTTCTATCAAAAGTCGCACAGCACCCAGTTCTCTCGGGGTATAAAACAAGGGTTGTAATAAAAACAGGCTTAGAAACGCCAGTCCTATGCCCACGTAATTACTCAGGGTGGATTTTATGCTTTGGCGGATGATAACACCCATGCAGCAAATTTAGGGAATGCAATATCCAGTTGATGAATTTGTTTACAATTTACGACAAAAGCGCACCTGCATTCGATTTGTTTGTTCAATCGGTTTTTCCACCCTTATTTTGCCCATTCACATGCTTAATCTCATCATCTTTGGTCCTCCGGGTGCAGGCAAAGGCACCCAAAGCGAAAAAATCATAGCGCAATATCAACTTGAACACATCTCAACCGGCGATTTGCTGCGTGCTGAAAGAAATGCCGGGACAGAACTGGGAAACAAAGCCAACGAATATATAAGCAGGGGCGAGCTAGTACCCGATGAGGTGGTAATAGGCATGGTACGCAATTTTATGCTGTCAAAAACTTCAGCCAAGGGTTTTATTTTTGACGGATTTCCCCGCACCATACCACAGGCTGAAGCACTTGATATTATGTTGCTCGAATTCAATACATCCATAGCCATCGTACTCGGCCTGGAAGTAGAGGAAGATGAGCTGGTTAAAAGACTCATGCTACGCGGGCAAACATCAGGCAGGGTGGATGATCAGGACGAAAGTACCGTGAGAAACCGTTTCAGAGAGTATCAAAATAAGACGCTGCCGCTTCAGGATTTTTATGCCAAACAGGGCAAATACAACAGTGTTAAGGGAATTGGTAAAGTTGATGAAATATTTAGTAACTTGTGTTCGTTAATTAACACAATAAAACAATGATTAAAAACAACATTCACTATCTCATTCTGGCGGTGGCTGGAATTACAGCAGCATGGTTTATCGGCAATGGTTTTAAGCGCAAACCCTCCGGGGAATATATTTCTGTGACCGGCATGGCCGAGGTTAACTTTGCCAGTGATGATATTCGCTGGTCGGGTTCATTTTCGCGTTCCAGTCAGGAAATGAAAGATGCCTATCAGTCGCTTAAGGCCGATAAAGACAAGGTTTATCAGTATTTTAAATCCAAAGGAATTCATGATTCTGAGATGGTATTTGGAACCGTTAATCTTGAGAAACAATATGAGGATATTCGCTCAGACGGCAATTATCGGACAGTATTTGCAGGTTATAAGGCCTCACAGGGTATTAAGATACACTCCCATCGCATTGATGCTATCGAGTCTATTGCCAAAGAGAGCATGGAGCTTGTTGAGAATGGTATTGAATTTAATGCCGGAACGCCTGAGTTTTATTACACAAGGTTGTCAGAGCTAAAGCTGGAACTTATTCGCAAAGCTGCAGCAGATGCCAGTTCCCGCGCCGGAAAAATAGCAGAAGCAAGCAACAGCAGTCTGGGTTCGCTGAAGTCATCAGACCTGGGCGTGTTTCAGATTACAGGTGAGAATGATAATGAAGAATACAGCTGGGGTGGCGTTTTTAATACATCCAGCAAGCGCAAAACTGCGCGGGTTACCGTTTCTTCCAATTTTGCTACCCATTGATGCATCCAAGCAATTTATTATTGCTGGACCTGGATAATACACTGTGGGATTTTGACGGCAATGCCGAAGAAGCCCTGGCCGAATTGTTTCACCGTCATCATTTGCATGTACGCACACCGCATTCTGTTCATCATTTTATTCAAACATACAAATCCATCAACAAGGCTTACTGGAAGCGTTATGAAGCCGGTGAAATACACAAGGATTTGTTGAGAACAGGTCGATTTATTGACACATTTCGGGCGCTGGGAATACCCGATGAAGAACATCCTGAAAATGTGTGGGATGAGTATCTGGAGATTTGCCCGGTTATGACCAGAATGATGCCGGGTGCCATGACTTTTGTGAAGGAAATGAAGGAGCACTTTATTATGGTGTTGCTAACCAATGGCTTTGAAAAAACACAACGCACCAAAATTAATGCCTGTGGTTTGGTTGATTACATTGATTTAATGATAAGCAGCGAGTCAGTAGGTATAGCAAAGCCGGATAAAGGTATTTTTGATATAGCACTTAAAATGTCCGGCGAAAAATGGGGCATGTTCAATAGTGTTTTTTATGCCGGTGATACCTGGGATACGGACGTTGCAGGTGGTGTAAATGCAGGAATACCAACTTACTGGTACAACCATGCAGCTGCTGACGTTCCTGAGGATGAAACATCGCGACATCCCCTCTTTATGGGGGCGCATGATTCACTTTCATCACTCGGATTTTCCTTGATTGAGCGGCTTTGACAATTTACTTACACAATTTACAAATGGCTTGTTTATCTTTGTGCAAACATGGTTATCCGTATTAAAAATATCATATTGTTCGCAGTAACAGTAATGGCTTGCATTCATGGCAAGGCGCAAAGCATCGAAGTGGAAGGTGGTAACATCCATAATTTTTATCCTGGATACAGTGGTTTTACCGATTGCTCTGTGTACTTGAAAAATGTAGGAACAGGATCGCTCCGAATTGCATACGAAAAGGTTTCTGTTGATTATCCGGCCGGCTGGGATGTCTCTTTTTGCGATAATCGCAACTGTTTTTTTACATTTCGTGATAAAGATACTTTCTCTGCCATGGCGGCAGGGGAAAAAGCCAGTATGAAAATTACTGTTTTCCCAAAAGGAACGGCTGATACAGCCATTGTGAAATACGCGGTTTGGGATGTGAATAATCCTTCACAAAAAGATACCCTTACGTTTAATATCATGGTGCGCTGGTCTGCCGGAATGCAATTGTCTTGTATGCAGCAGCCGATTATCTTTCCTGTACCCGCAAATACCCATCTTCAGGTAAATATAATGGCTTTTGACTGTATTGAAATTCGCAGTGTTTCAGGGCAGACTATCAAACATTACAGCACGGCTGCAGATTTGACACGCCTGGACATCTCTGGTCTGAATGCAGGCAATTATGTTGTTGTGCTGAAGGGCACAAACGGCACGCGCAGTTATCCATTCATTAAAAATTAACGGGTAGAACCCTGACGCATGCTGCTTTTTGCATTTCAAACACTGACTTCCGGTTGGTTTTTGATAGTGTGTTTAATTGCTGCAGCGGGTTTAACGTATTTGCTTTATAAAAAGGCGACTCAATTCCAGAGGCCTTGGAATTTTATTTTACCGGCATTTCGTTTTACTGGTTTATTCTTTCTATTCTTATTGCTTTTATCGCCTTTTGTGGTGTTGACAGTCCAACAGGAAGAGAAGCCTACCTTGCTCGTATATTTGGATAAAAGCGCTTCTGTGAATTCGGAAACCAATGAGGTATTTGAGCAAAAACTTAAGAAGACGTTATTATCACTTCAGGATAAATTCAATGTTCGGACCTATTCGTTTTCAGATAAAATTTATCAGTCAGCAGACACGGTAAAAGGCTTCAACGCTACGGATCTTGGGCAAATCGCCACGCACATAAATAACTACAGAGATTCGCGCTCTGTATCGGCTGTGCTCATAATTTCAGATGGTATTCAAAACCGTGGGGTAAGTCCGTTGGTACAGCCCTTGCATAGCAATCCGCTGCTGTATTGCATTGGTTTGGGTGATACAACACCGGTAACTGATATTCGTATTTCAGGCGTTCAGGTAAATGAATCTGTTTTTTTGGGCAGTGAGTTTACTTTAGAAGCGCAATTACAGTGTGATGCAGCCCTGTCTTCTGCCTATAAGGTTAATTTATGGGAAGGCACAACGCTAATTCAAAGCCAAGCCGGAGTTTTTGACAAAGGTGTTGGCTACAAAAGAATTTCATTTGCGCTTAAGGGTAAAAGTCCCGGACTTAAACAGTACCGGGTTGAAGTGTCTTCAATTCCCGGAGAGAAAAATCTGGCCAACAATCAGGCTACAGCGGTAACAGAAGTGGTTGATGACCGAAAAAAAATCACATTGGTGATGGGTGCTTCCCATCCGGATATTGGCGCAATCAGAAGACTGCTGGAAGGCAATGCACGTTATCAGATTAGTATGGCCGATCCGGGCCTTACGCCCAATCCGGAATCTGCAGATATTTTTGTGGTGCATGGCATGCCGCTTAATGAAAATCAGGCAGAATGGCTGAAAAAACTGGTGGATGCCGGTAAGCCATTTTTTCATGTTAGTTCTCTTCAAACAAGGCGAAGTTTATTAGGCGGATTGCCTGGTGGAATGTACCCATCCTCGGCTTCGCAAGCTGAAGATGTTTTGCCGCAGGCAGTTACCGGTTTTTCTGAAATTTCATATGAACCTGAAGCTTTAAGGCGTGTAGAATCTTTCCCACCCCTAAAAGTTGCCTATGGCAGGTGGCAGGCTGATGCAAGCCAGAAGGTCTTGCTTAAACAAAGAATCGGGAATGTGGAAACCGATTATCCGCTTTTTTATTTTAAGGATGTGAACAGCCATCGCAGTGTTTGGATTTGTGGTGAGGGTTTCTGGCGCTGGCGGTTAAAGGAATTTGCGAATCATGGTGATTGTATGGCAACGGAATCATTATTGTTTCAGTCGCTGCAGTACCTGGCTGTCTCCGGTAAACCGAAAACATTCGCACTTAAATCTTCTAAAAACGAATATGAGCCGGATGAATCTGCTGTGCTACAGGCAACCTGGCTGGATGCTGCAGGTAATCGGGATAATAAGGCTGCATGTGACCTTACGCTTAATGGGGAAAAAGGCTTTAAACGCGTTATGCAGATGGCACGCTATAATAATATATACAGGTTGGAAACAACCGGTTTGCCGACAGGGCAATACAAAGCAACTGCCAGGCTGGATAAAAATCCGGCAATTGCTGCCTCAACGGTATTTTTCGTTACCTCTATGGTAGCTGAAACAGCCCAGAAACGAGCTGATCACGGTTTGCTGCGCCAATGGGCTGCACGCTACGGCGGAGTATTTGCAAATCGCAATGCAATGGAAGGTCTGATGCAAAATTTGGAAAAACAGGAAACAGCCCGACCTGTTGTTTATAGCGAAACAAAAATTACAGAACTTATTCATGCCAAATGGTTTTTTCTGATTATTATTTTATGTTTTTCGCTTGAGTGGATTTTTAGAAAATATCTTGGCGGTTATTAACGAACTTTGCATTTAATGGCAAGGGTGGTAGTCGGTTTAAGCGGTGGTGTAGACAGCAGTGTGGCAGCATGGTTGCTCAAAGAGCAGGGTCATGATGTTATAGGCCTGTTTATGCGCAACTGGAACGATGCTTCGCCTACACTCGAAGATGAATGCCCTTGGATTGATGACAGCCGAGATGCCATGCTGGTTGCAGAACAGCTGGGGATTCCTTTTCAGATACTGGATTTAAGTGCAGACTATAAAACCCGAATCGTGGATTACATGTTTGCGGAGTATGCCTCGGGGCGTACACCCAACCCGGATGTTCTATGTAACAGGGAAATCAAGTTTGATTTATTTTTACAGAACGCACTAAAACTCGGGGCTGATTTTGTGGCGACCGGACATTATGTTTGTAAAGGCAGCGAAATGGTGGATGGTCAGGAGTACTTTCGGTTATTACGGGGTGCTGATCCCAATAAAGATCAAAGTTATTTTTTGTGCCAGTTGAATCAGGAGCAGCTTTCAAAAGCGCTATTCCCGATAGGTCATTTGCAGAAATCTGAAGTTAGGGAAATTGCCGTGAAAGCGGGTTTGCATGTCCACAACAAGAAAGACAGTCAGGGGTTGTGTTTTATAGGTAAGGTGTCGCTTCCGGATTTTCTGCAGCAGCAATTAAAGCCCAAAGAAGGGGATGTGATTTTGGTAGAGCGAGATTCACCCGAAGTATTGCAGCATGCTCAGCGAATGCAGGAAGAAAACGCTGTTGAATTATGGGTGCAGAAACCCAGTTTTACGAGATCTTCAGGAAAAATCATTGGAAAGCATAAAGGAGCGCATTACTACACCATAGGCCAGCGTCGGGGATTGCATATCGGGGGCACGGGCTTGCCACTATTTGTGCTGCAAACAGATGTAAATGAAAATAGTATCTATGTGGGTCTTGGTGAAGACCATCCGGCCTTGCTAAGCAGGGCGCTGGAGGCCGATGCGCAAGGGATGCACTGGGTGAATCCATCGGCAAAAATGTTATTAAAAAGCGGCGAAAAAATGCAGGCCAGAATCCGATATCGGCAGGCCCTTTTTGACTGTCATATAAAAATGACAGAAAACCGACAATTCTGTATCTTTCTCACAGCACAGCGTTCAGTAACTTCCGGGCAGTTTTTAGCCGTATATTATTTGGAAGAATTGATATGCAGTGCAACGATTAAGTAATAACAAACGTCTAATATGTAATGATAAAGTTTATGGAAACCACAAAGACAGTATTGATAAAACACAGAGCAATAAATAAATTGTTGTTTTTATTCTCTTTTATAATGATATGCAATGGGTTACGTTCCCAGATATCATCAACGGGGAAAACATTTTACATGACTTTTATGGAAATGGAAGCTCGCACAGGCGGGTATCCTGACTCGCTTATTATTTACATAACCTCAGAAAAGAACACGACTATAGTTTTGGATAATCCCAGATTGTCCGGTTCATCCCAGACCATTAACATTACCGCCGGTGTGGTAAACAGACGGGCTGTGGATCCCCAATTTTATTATCCTCAGGGTTCAGAATTCAATGCCTCTGACCTGAATAGTAAACGTGGATTACGGATTGTTGCCAAGGATCCGGTGAATGTGTATTGTATGAATCTGGAACTAAACAGATCAGACGGTACGTTTGTAATGCCTTATGAGTCTATTCCACAGGCCCCCGTTTTTTATGTTACTTCATACACGCCAACACAAAGATCTGGTTCAACCTATTCGCCCAGTCAGTTCGCCATAATTGCTATGGATAACAATGTTTCCGTGGAGATTACGCCCACAGTGCGAACAAGGGGAGGCAAGGCTGCAGGAACAGCTTTTACTGTTTCAATGTCCAGAGGCCAAGTATATCAGGTTCAAAGTAACCCTGCTGATGGCAATACGAGTGATGGAACGAGCCTGACTGGAGATTTAACCGGTACAAGGATTCGTGTTGTCAACGGATGCGGAAAAATTAATGTTTTCTGTGGAATGCGTTCGGTTAAAATCCCCAATTCTTCATGTGGAATCGCCGTGGATCATCTCTATACACAGCTTTTTCCAATATCGGTGCTAGGGACCAAGCATGTAGTAATGCCATACAAAGACCAATCAAAAGGCTACATAGTAAAGGTATTGGCAACCAAGCCCAATACCAGAATTTCGGTTGATGGCACCTACGTTGGATCTACACGAGACGCAGGTAAATATTATTATTTGGATGTTACCTCCTCGGTTGCCCGTTGCATCACATCAGACAGCCCGGTTTATGTAGTTCAGTACATGAAAAATGGTGGTAACTGCGCAGGTACTACCGGTAACAATGGAGATCCTGCCATTCTGATCATGCCGGATCAGTCACAAAAAATGCTCAAAACAATTGTAGGAACTGCTAATACAAGCAACATGAACAAACACTATGTGAATGTTCTTGTTGCGACGAACGCTAAAAAGATAGTCAAAATAAACGGAACATTTGTTAGTTCAACCTCATTTACCGATGTGCCATGTGCAGGGCACTCCTATGCTCAACTCAATGTAAATAACCCCTCATCAAATGTAATTGAATGCGACTCAGGTATTATTGCAGTGGCATATGGCGTGGGGCAGTATGAGAGCTACAGTTATTGCTCCGGTGCATTGTTTGAAAACCTTGAATATGATTTTACGTTTACCCGTGCGAGCAAATGTCCTAAATATCCGGTTTCAATTTCAGCAAAAATTCCTAAAGCCGTTAAACCACTTGCTATACTTTGGGACTTTGGGGATAATACTCCACGCGATACAGGGAGAAATGTAACGCATGCATTTTTGAAGACAGGGTCATTTTATGTTACCATGAAAGTGGTAGTGAAAGTTCCTTGTGGATCTAATGATACATTCACGCGTTCTAAAATTATTGATATTTTACCCGGTCCTACGCTGAATTTTCCTGATACGATTATTAAGTGCGGAAACGCCAGAATCAATGAAATTTTTGATGCAGGGTCTAGCGTGAAATTTCTCTATAAGTGGCAGGATAGTTCCAGCAAACGTTTCTACACTGCCACAAATACAGGAAAAGTGTGGGTGAGGGTTCGCGACACTTCAACCAACTGTTCCGCCATTGACTCAACAATCATTGTAAGGGCTACACAAATAGATGCAAAGTTAAATTTTGATACTGCGCAAAATTGTATTAATGTTAATAGATACGTGCTTTCAGACAATACCAATTACTTCGGCGATAGCCGTAAATCTGTATTGTGGAAGCTTGCAAATCCATACAAAGCAGGAGATACAACACGTCTAACAGACCTGATTTTCCGCAAAACATTTGATACCACAGGGCAATTTTATTTAGAATATATTGTCTATACCAAGAAAGGCTGTTCAGACACGGTTAAAACAATACTTAATGTCAATGGCATGCCTACAGCGAAATTGTGGTCATCCAAATTGTTTTACTGCCAGAATTCAACTACAGATTTGATAGATTCAAGTTTTGGTGATGGTGGCATTGGCAAGACTTTCTGGACATACGGCGATGGAGCAAAAGATACGGTTACCACTTTGTATGGAAGGCACCGATACAGCACCTATGATACGTTCACGGTAAATATGATTACCCAGACTATTCACGGATGCCGCGATACACTCGATTCGGCCTTTGTTGTTCATCCTGTTCCGGTTTCTAAGATTACCAAAACCACAAACAATCAGTGCTACAAACAAAATAGTTTTGACTTTTCAGATAATAGCAGTCCATTGCCTTACGGCACATACAATCGCTACTGGCGCTACAATGGTACATCCACAACCGGTGTATCATCGCTGACTGCTGTTAAGTTCAAAGACACCGGTTTCTGGACAGTTACAAGGGTAGATACTTCTCAGTATGGATGTATGGATTCTGTGAAAACAACAGTTTATGTTGCCCCTGAACCTAAAGCGCGCCTGGTGGTTACCGATAGTAATAAGTGTTTTAACCAGCATTTCTTTAATTTGGATGACAGATCTTTAATTGGTTCAGGCACCGTAGCATCGCGTAAGTGGACTTTTTCGGACGGTAGTACCAGCACATCCAAAACCCTCACAAACAAGAAGTTTACTGCATGGGGAGTATACACGGCCAAACTAGTGGTGACCTCTGGCCTGGGTTGTAAAGATAGTTTAACCCGACTTCTGGATGTTAGCCCTTCACCCAAGTCTGCTTTCAGTGTTAACAATGCCATTCAGTGTTTGAACGGTAATAGTTTCTCTTTCAGTCCTGATAACATATTAAATGTTCCCGGAATTACGGTTTCACACAAATGGGATTTTGGCGACAATTCTTCGTCTACGGCACAGAGCCCTGTTATGTCTTACGCGGATACCGGAACTTATAAGGTTCAGTATGTAATGTCTTCCAGCCTGGCCTGCCGCGATACCACAGTTCGCACAATGCGTGTGGAGCCAACCCCAAAACCTTCGTTTACCCAGTCGCCTGATAGTACTTGTCTGGGAAAATCTAAATTTGATTTTACCAATACAACCAATTTCAAAGGTACACTCACCTATAATTGGTCTTTGGGCGATGGCTCAAAAGCCACCACCAAAGATGTGATTCAGAAGGATTACACAAGTGCAGGTAATTACACCATTAAACTAATTGTTACTTCGGTTGCCGGCTGTAAGGATTCAACTACCAGAATGGTAAAAGTATTCCCGATTCCTCAGTCAAACTTCAGTATCAACGATGATTTGCAGTGTCTGAGTGGAAATAATTTTGTTATTACCGATAATTCCAATACCAATGGCGCAAGCGGTGTAACGTACAACTGGACTATGACGCCAGGTGGAACATTTACCGGAAAGAACTATCCCAATCAGATATTTACTGACACTGGTAACTACAGTCTTAAACTGGATGTGCTTTCTGACCGTGGCTGCGGAACCAGCATTACCAAAACCATGTATGTGGCTGAAACACCTTACGTAGATATAACCTTTGTTCCGGATGCCTGCCAGGGTGAAACAGTGAACTTTACATCAAATACACTCATCAATAAGGGTACTATAACCGGTTACAACTGGAATTTTGGTGATGGTTCTAACGCTGCAGTGGCCAATCCAAGTAAGGTTTACAATACCTCGGGCAATTTCAACGTGAGTTTGACCGTAACCTCCAGCAATGGATGCACTGCTACTTCGACAGCCAAGCCAATGACTGTATTTGCTAAACCGGTAGCGAATTTCACCTCGGAGTATCTTCTTTCCCGTGGAATGGAGACTGACTGGAAATTTGTATTTACCGGAAGTAATGCTGCTGGATATGATTGGCGTTTTGAAGACGGACAGAATAGCAATGCAGCAGGTCCGTTGTTCCTCACCTTCAACGATACCGGTAATTTCCGTGTGAAGCTTATAGTAACCAGTCCTGACTTTTGTGTGGACAGTGTGTCTAAGTTTATTTTCCTTAAACCTGAGTTGCTATTCTGGTTGCCAACTTCTTTCACACCCAACAATGATGGGTTGAATGAAACCTTTGGTCCCAACACCACCTTCGGTTTAAGTAAGTATAATATGCATATATACGATCGTTGGGGTGGCCTTCTGTTTACCACCAATGATCCTGCCAAATCGTGGAATGGCTCGGATGCCTATGGGAAGCAAGTTCCCGAGGGCGTGTATGCTTATACCATCAACTTCCGATACATCGATGGTAAATTGTTTGTGTACAAAGGTTCAATTACAATAATCCGATAAGAATATTATCACATAAAAGAAAAGCCCCGGAAACGGGGCTTTTCTTATTTATTGAATTTATTAATTGATTATCCCAGGTATGATTTTAGGATTTTGCTTTTGCTGCTCTTGCGCAGACGACGGAGGGCTTTTTCCTTGATTTGACGAACGCGCTCGCGGGTAAGGCCAACCTTTTCAGAGATGTCTTCTAAGGTGTGTGCAGGGTTTCCATCCAGGCCAAAGTAGTATTTCAGTACATCACGTTCTTTATCGCTGAGTGTGCTGATAACGCGGTTAATTTCATTTTGCAGCGACTCATTAATCAAAGGCATATCAGGATTGGGTTCGTCGTTTTGGTCAAGAACGCCCAACAGGGTATTGTCTTCGCCTTCTGCCAGCGGTGCATCAATACTTAGGTGACGGCCGCTGCTGCGCAGTGCATTTTCAACTTCTGTCAAAGGGATTTGAAGGTGTTCTGCAATTTCTTCGGGCGTAGGTTCACGTTCTAGTTCCTGCTCCAAACGGGCAGAAGCTTGCGTAATACGACCGAGGCTGCCCACTTTATTCAAGGGGAGGCGAACGATACGGCTTTGGTCAGCCAGCGCCTGAAGAATACTTTGACGAATCCACCAAACGGCGTATGAAATGAATTTAAAACCGCGGGTTTCATCGAATCGGCGTGCTGCTTTGATAAGACCCATGTTGCCTTCGTTAATCAAATCACCCAGGGTAAGACCCTGATTTTGGTATTGTTTGCTAACAGAAACCACAAATCGAAGGTTGGCGTTTACCAGTTTTTCCAATGCGGCCTGATCTCCTTCGCGGATTCGGCGGGCTAATTCCACCTCTTCCTGCGCATCAATCATCGGCACTTTGGAAATTTCGTTGAGGTATTTGTCAAGGGATTTATTTTCCCGGTTGGTAAACTGCTTCGAAATTTTTAGTTGTCTCATGTATACTTTGGCTGCTGAATATTAGTAGCCTTTCAAATATACAATCGAAACGCCGATTTGGCTTTGAAAAAAGTGAAAAAAATTACAAAAGGACTGAAGTCAGGTTGAAAACAACCCAAGCGCTTAGCCATGCCAGGGCTAAAAAGGAAGCAAATTGAATAAACGGCCATTTCCATCCGCCGGTTTCGCGTTTCATCACTGCAATCGTACTCATACATTGCATGGCATAGGCATAAAATATCATCAGGCTGAGTGCATAGGGAAGACCGTAAAGGGGTTTGCCTGTTTCGGGGTTGGTGGTTTGTTTCATTACATCCCTGATGGTTTCAGGGTTGTCTTCTCTGCCTCGGAAAAGGGTAGCCATGGTTCCTACAAAAACTTCTCTGGCCGCAAACGATGATATGATAGCAATACCGGTTTTCCAGTCATAGCCCAAGGGTTGAATAGCGGGTTCTATGAATTTGCCAAGGTGCCCTGCGTAACTGGCTTCCAGTCTTGCTTCGGCTAAATCGATTTTTCTGTTTTCTTCGATATATAAACTGTCAGGGAGTTTGCTTGTGGTCCTGTAAACATCTGTTTCAGCCATTTTAATGGCATCTCCAGGGCCATAGCTGCTGAGCGCCCACAGAATCATGGAAATGATTACGATGACCTTGCCTGCGGAGGTGACGAAACTCATGCTCTTGTGCGACATTTGGAGCAATACAGTTTGCAATCGCGGCAGCTGGTAAGTGGGCATTTCAAGTATGAATTCGGAAGCTTCTGATTTCTGATTTCTTTTCTTGAAAAACAAGGAAATGCCAATTGCTGCTATAATTCCTGCAAAATAAGCCAGGGTCATGATGACACTGCGTAGGCTAAATGGGCCTAAACCTTCAGTTTCAGGTATAGCAAGTGAAATTAGCAGTGTATATACCGGAAGGCGTGCACTGCAGCTCATGAGCGGTGTTACAAACATGGTGGCCAGTCTTTCCCCTTTGTGCTTAATGCTTCGGGTGGCCATAATGCTGGGAATGGCACAGGCAAAGCCGCTGATCAAAGGAATAACGGAGCGTCCGTTAAGGCCGATTCTGCGCATTACACGGTCGGTGATGAAGCTTGCACGGGTCATGTATCCGCTGTCTTCCAATAAGCCGATAAAGAGGAATAGTATGGCAATCTGGGGCACAAATACTACTACGCCGGCTATGCCTGGTATTAATCCGTCGCTGATAAGCGAAGTGAGGGTTCCGGCAGGCAAAGCTGCGTTTGTCCACTCACTCAGCATGCCAAACCCCTGTTCTATCCAGTTCATGGGATATTCTGCCAGGGTGAAAACGCCCTGAAAGATGGTTAGCATAATGATTCCAAAAATGAGGTAACCTAAAATGCGGTGGGTGAGCCAGTAATCGAGTTTGGCAAGCCATGATTTGCCAGAAGCCTGGTTGCTTTGAACACATTCTGCCACGATTTTTTCAATGTGTGCATAACGGGAAAGCGTCTCGGCAGCGATTCCCTCTTTTTTACTCCCGGTTACAAACGCAAATAACCGTTCACCGGTGTTGCCTATCATTTGTAAAACTGAAACCCTTGCATTTGCAATGGCCGAATGAATTTCTCCTATACCCTCGCCTTTGCGAGGATTGATTTTTACAATCGGAACGCCCAGCGTGCTTTCAAGCTTCTCGGTACTTACAGTCAAATTCTTCCTGAGTGCGGTATCGTTCATGGTGAGCAATACTGCCATGGGAATTTTAAGTTCGGAAACCTGTGAAAACAATAGCAGATTTCGGCGCAAATTCGATGCATCGAGGATAAAAAGAATTTTGTTGGGTGAATCTCCGCTTTCCATCCCCAGCAGGGCTTTTACAACCACTTTTTCATCTTCTGATTCAGAGTAAAGGCTGTAAATACCGGGTAGGTCTAGGAGGGAATACCTATGGTTGTTGCCTTGCCAGAGGCCCAATTTTTTTTCTACTGTGGTTCCCGGCAGGTTGCTGATTTTTTGCCTAAGACCGGTAAGACGGTTGAACAGCGTAGATTTACCGCAGTTTGGATTTCCTATCAAGGCAATGGTTTCAACCATGAGAGGGGGTGTCAGTGGGTTCTACAATCAGCAGTTTTGCTTCAGATTTTCGCAATCCAAGCAAGTAGCCTTCCACATTAAAAGCCATTGGGTCGCCGGCAGGGGCCGTGAATTCAAGCTTAATTAGGGTTCCGGGCACACAGCCCATCGCAATTAGACGGTCTTCCTGCGGAGAGGGGGTTAGGGCAGATATTTTGGCATGCATGCCGGGTTTTAGTTCATCTGCCGTTACCATAGGTTCCGCAAAAATACGGGTTAAAATTGGGTTAAGACTTTATTTGGCCGCTGTTTTAACCAAATTTCCAGCCATGAGATACCAATTCGGCTTATCATCGACGGGGTATTCTTCCAGGTAAGGAGAAATAGTAGAGGCCGCAATCTTTAGCAATGAATGGTTTTCGGGTTTGGATAGTTCAGTTTCTATTAAGCTAAATTTTTTTAAGTTGTATTCGCCCATATTGCCTTTATCGGATGTCGGAATCAGGTTATTGAACCAATAAGGGAAAACAAGGTTAAATGCACTTAGCCCTGCTTTGGGATTTTTATGTAGCATCAATATGTATTGAACAGGTTCCATTCCCGTATCCTCCATCATCCATTTTTTAAACCACTCTGCGGCAATGGCTTTGGTTGCATTTTTAACAGCATTGCGTGCTGTGTCTGCGAAGCGTGGTTCCCATTGTATAAAATTGATGGCATGGCTGGCCACTTTGGGACTAGGATCTGAGGTTAGACGCAGTAACAGGCCTGCGCTGAGTTGCGGAAACTGAAGACGAATAGCCCACAGGGCTTTTTCCCTTACATCCGAATCAAAATTACCCAAAGCAATTTGCTGCAAGCTGGCTTTAATGGCATTGCTATCCTTGAATTTACTATATGTGCAATAATCCAGGGCACTATTCATCAGCGGGCTCCAGCCGGATTGCAATGCGACAAGGATGATGCTGTCTGCAGTTGCTGGCATTTCCGAGTCGGAATCAGGGAAAAGTTTAATGGCACGCTCGAGAACAACAAGTTGTAATGCAGGATTTCTTAGGGTCTTCATGGCCTTTTGCAGCGGCAATAGCGGATGTTGAGCAAAACCATCGAAACCATCGTCAAGATATTCTGTTTTGCATAGCAGCTGATTGTCAGGATCTAAGAGCCAGAATTCGGGCTTTTGTGAGAGTGGGAAGGTGAATGATTGATCACGTTTGCTGATTTCAAGGGGGAATACAAACGCCGTTTTTTCAGTTTGAACCAGCATCATGGTTTTCATCACATACGTGTTTCGGTGGCCTTGGGTCTGAAGTAAATTAAAACGTATGGATTTTGCGGTTGAATCCCATGTTGCAGACACTTGCATCTCCGGATTGTCGCCTGTAAAATACCATTGATTGAAAAATGGGTGTAAGTCTCGGCCGGTAACGGATTCCATTGCCAGTCTCAGGTGATCGACCTCAGCAGCGCGGAAGCGGTTGTCGGTCAGGTATTTTTTCATTCCCTCTCTAAAAGCAGCATCTCCAATTTCGTGGCGGAGCATGTGCAATATGAGCGCTCCTTTTTGGTAGCTGACGATATCAAAAACATCATCAGCCCTATGATAAACATACCGCACCAGTTTTTTATCTGGACTGCCCATTCTGCTATTCAGGCGGGTATATAGTCTAAATTCTTCCAGTAATTCGTCTGCATTGGCCTTGCCATATTTGTGTTCCCGCCACAGGTATTCGCCGTAGGTGGCGAAACTTTCATTGAGGGTGATGTTGCTCCAACTTTCTGCAGTAACCAAATCACCAAACCACTGGTGAAAAAGTTCATGGCTTATATAGTCTTCATAGGTTTCATCTCGGAATTCTTCCTCTGTGGTTTGCAGGTTTTCCATGTGCACAGTGGCAGTGGTGTTTTCCATGGCACCGCTCACAAAATCTCGCACTACCACCTGACTGTATTTATCCCAGGGATAATCAACACCTGTGTATTGGCTGAAAAACTCCATCATTTCGGGTGTGTTTCCGAATATTGTTTTAGCACGGGATGCATAGGTTTTTTCAACTAAGTAAGAAACGGGTTTGTCGCGCCATTTGTCCTGGATCTCTGCCCAGTCTCCAATGGCCATCATGGCAAGGTATGGAGCATGGGGCAGTTTTTGTTCCCAGCAATCGGTGCGTGTGCCGTTGTTGTTTTTTACGGAAGAAATTTTAAGGCCGTTACTCAGGCTTACCATGCTGTCTGGGATTGTCATGCAAATTCGCTGGGTCATTTTTTGGTTGGGCGCATCGATGGTGGGAAACCAGCGGCTGTTACTCTCGGTTTCCCCCTGTGTCCATATTTGGCGGGGTTTTAGCGGGTCGGAGCCATTGGGATTGATAAAATACAGGCCGCGGTCGCTGGTGATGGCAAAGCCCACGTCAACATCGCCCTCGTAGGGTTTTGCTTTATATTTAATCTTGAGATTTACCACAGGATTCGTGGCAGAGAAGTTAATCCCGGGACGAACTACCAAATGCAGGCTATCTGCATAGACAAATGGCATGGTTTTCCAGGCATCGTTTTGCTTCATTTGAACAGAATGAATGTCCATTTTTTTAGCATCGAGCAGGATGCTGTCGGTTTCATAGAAATGTAGTTTCAGGGTGATTTCTGCTTCACCCAAAAGTTGTTTTTTGGCAAAATCGAAGCTAACATACAGGTTGGTATGTTGCAGGTCCCAATCGCTGTAGCGGGCTGATCGGTAATTGGATGGCAGTATTTCATTTTCGCCGGTCCAGGTGGCTGCGGCTATAGCTGCTGCACTGTCCTCAGCCACGCTGTCAATGGCCCATTCGTAGTTGTTTTCACGAAACAGGCTGCAGGAGGCTAAGACGGCAATTGAACAAAGTATCAGTGTTAGTTTTTTCATTTAAATTTATTTATTGAAGATTTCCCAGGCTTTTTCGGCCTGTTTTTGAAGCATGAGCATGCCATTAAACGCTTTGCTACCGAGGTTTGTTACCTTTTTCATCAATGATGTATTTTCGGGATTATAAACAAGATCGATAATGGTATGATTTTGGGAAATAAAATCGAATGGGATTGGTGGGCACTCATCGATGTTTGGATGCATTCCCAGCGGCGTGGTGTTGATGATAAGGTTATGGGTTTTTATGATTTTCTCATCCAGGTTGCCATATAGTATATGCTCTTCCATGGAATTTCGGCTTGCGATGGAATAAGTGATGTTGAATTTTTCTAAAACATAACAGACTGCTTTTGCGGCACCGCCGGAACCTAAAACCAAGGCTCTTTCAGCATTTTCGGCACAAGCAAATTTTAATAGTTCTTCAAATCCATACGCATCTGTATTATAGCCGATTAGCGTGATGTTATTTTTATTTCTCTCGATACGAACTGTATTTACCGCTCCAATTTCTTCTGCCTCAATCGAAATTTGATCGAGAAATGGGATGATATCGGTTTTATATGGGATGGTAACGTTGAAACCGCATAGTTCCGGATGCGCTGCAATTAGTTCAGGCAATAGCTTGATGTTGGAAAGGGGGAAAAGATTGTAATTCCAATTCTTTAAACTTTCCCTGCGGAAAATTTCACCAAACAATTCAGGCGACCTGCTATGGTTTAATGGATTGCCGATGAGGCCCAGAAGCGGCATTTTATTTTTTTGATAATTTGGATTTCAGGAATTGAAAAATCATGGGGCAAATGGAAATGAAAATGATTCCCAGTACCACTTTTTCAAAGTTCTTCATCACCCATTCATTGCTGCCCAGAAGATATCCGGCAATGCTGATGCTGCAAACCCAAAGGACGGCTCCGGCTATGCAATAGCCAATGAATTTTCGGTATCCCATGGTTCCGAGTCCTGCGGCGAAAGGAGCAAAAGTTCTTACAATGGGCACAAAACGGGCCATAATAAGGGTTTTACCGCCGTGTTTTTCGAAGAAAGCGTGGGTTTGGTCCAGGTATTCACGTTTCAGTAATTTCCATTTAAGGTCAAAAATACGCACCCCGATTCGGCTTCCGATGTAATAGTTTGTATTGTCTCCCAGCAGTGCAGCCGCAATTAGCAATGGAAGCAGTATGAATATGCTGAATTCGTTGGCGGGATTGGCAGCAAGTGCACCGGCGGCAAACAGCAGGGAATCACCGGGTAGCAGCGGCATTACTACAAGTCCGGTTTCAACAAAAACAATGAGGAATAGAATGGCATAGAGCCAGTTTCCATATTCGCGAATCCAATTATTCAGGTAATCGTTGAGGTGGGTGATGAAATGCAGGCCGTCGGAGAAAATGTTCAAAATAGTCATTCGTACTGCAATTTTACTTCAAAATAGCGGTTTATTATTAAGAGATTGTATTTTTGAATTATGAAATTTCGTTTGGTAGTTGCGATTTTACTTTTAGTAACAACAACTTTTTCCTGCAAGTCTATTGCTCAAAAACAACCCAAAAAGGCCAGGGCTAAGTCGGGTTGTAATTGCGGTTTTTAAAAAAATTTGTTTTTAGTTTGTATATTATTTGGATATTTTTGTATATTTGAGGGGTGGAGAGGAAAAAATATCCGGAGCTGGAAGAAGGCATGTTTCATGGTTTGCATAAAGCTGTTCATGAGCGTACCGGTATTTCTTTGCCTGTAATTCACCAAGCATTAGCCGAGCATGATGATCGTTCAGCAAAGAAATTGCTGGCAATCCGCACAGCTATAGAAATAATTCGTGAGCGTGCGTACATCAATGAAGAATCTTATATGGCGCCTACATTAGAAACAAAAGCTGTCAATGAGCCAGTTGCGGAATATGCTATGCTGGATTTGGATAGGCTCTACACATACTGGGATTATTTGAAGTGGTCTTTTCTGGATCGTGTGGAATTGATCAAAGGTAAGGTAGTGAAGATGTGCCCTGCGCCCAGTCGCAATCATCAGTTAGTAGTGCGTGTTGTAAACCGGTATTTTGATCAGTATTTTCTTGGCAAGCCTTGCGGGTTGTTTTACGCGCCTTTTGATGTGAGGCTTCCTGTTCCCGGCGCGAAAAAGGACAGTACCGTTGTGCAGCCCGATTTGACGGTGATCTGTGATTTGAGCAAAATAGATGAAAAAGGGTGTTTTGGTGTCCCAGATATTCTGGTAGAAATTCTTTCACCGGGAAATTCCCATCATGATATGAATGTCAAATTCAAGCTCTATGAGTCAAGTGGGATAAAGGAATACTGGATAATTCAGCCTCAGGGGCGCAGCATTTTAATTTATGTTCTTGAAAACAATAAATATGTAGGATTGCCCCCATTTACAGAGGGAACAGAAGCCTGTGGCCGGCTGTTTCCGAAACTTGTATTGCCTGTGGACGCAGTATTTGAATATTTGCCAAAAGAATAGTATTATTATGGTTAATAATCAACAAAAAATCACATATTTTCAGTAATTTTGCACCCCGAATTATAAAATGACAACAGAAACATCTTCATATCTTCCTTACAAGGTCAAAGATATTACGCTGGCCGAATGGGGCCGCAAAGAAATCCGCATGGCGGAAGCCGAAATGCCCGGTTTGATGGCAATCCGTGAAGAATACCGTGGCAGCCAGCCCCTTAAAGGAGCACGCGTGGCCGGATGTCTTCACATGACCATTCAAACTGCCGTTCTGATTGAAACCCTTAAGGAACTGGGTGCTGAAGTTACCTGGAGTTCCTGCAACATTTTCTCAACCCAGGATCACGCTGCTGCCGCTATCGCTGCTGCTGATATCCCTGTGTATGCCTGGAAAGGCATGACCGAGGAAGAATACGAGTGGTGCATTGAGCAAACATTGTATTTCGGTCCTGATCGTCAGCCACTAAATATGATTCTTGATGACGGTGGTGATCTAACCAACGTCGTTCTTGATAAATATCCTCATCTGGCTGCAGGTATCAAAGGCATTAGCGAAGAGACTACCACCGGTGTTCACCGCCTGTATGAGCGTGTTACCAAAGGAACGTTGCCTATGCCTGCAATCAACGTGAATGACAGCGTAACCAAGAGCAAGTTTGACAACAAATACGGCTGTAAAGAATCTCTGGTGGATGCTATCCGCCGCGCTACCGATGTAATGCTTGCCGGCAAAGTAGCTGTGGTTTGCGGTTATGGCGATGTAGGCAAAGGAAGTGCCGACAGCCTTCGTGGAGCAGGAGCCCGTGTAATTATTACTGAGGTTGACCCAATTTGTGCCCTGCAGGCCGCTATGGATGGTTATGAAGTCCGCACGCTTGAGAATGCAATTCCCCGCGTTAATATCGTGGTTACTGCCACAGGAAACTGCCAGATAGTGACTGACAGACATTTTAAAATGATGAACGACAAGACCATCGTTTGTAACATTGGTCACTTCGATAACGAAATTGATATTGCCTGGCTGAACAGCAACTATGGCTGCACCAAATACACCATTAAGCCTCAAGTGGATGTTTACAATATCGATGGCAGGGAAGTGGTTGTTCTTGCAGAAGGTCGTCTGGTGAACTTGGGCTGTGCCATGGGACACCCCAGCTTTGTAATGAGCAATAGCTTCACCAACCAGACACTTGCGCAGATTGAATTGTGGAAAAACCACAGCAATTACGACAACAAAGTGTATGTATTGCCCAAGCACCTCGACGAAAAAGTAGCACGTCTGCACCTTGCCCACATTGGCGCTGAACTTACCGTTCTTACCAATGAGCAGGCCGATTATATTGGCGTGGAAGTACAGGGACCTTTCAAGAAAGACCAGTACCGCTATTAAGATTTATAGTGATTAGAAGAAAAGCCATCCGAAAGGGGGGCTTTTTTTGTTTTTAGGATTATAAATTGTGGGATCGCAGTGATTTTACTTCTGCAATAATGCTGTGATAATAGCGATACCAGCGTTGAATGCCCAATTCCTTGGCTTCACGGTGTTTTGCATCTGCGGCCCAGTTTTTAACCGATTCCATATCTTTCCAATAACTGATGAATGATCCGCGACCATTCGCTTTAAAGCTTTCATATCCAAGAAAACCGGGCATTTGGAATGCCAGCTGAATTGTTAATTCATCATATTCGGCGTAGCCTACCAGATCATCAGACAGATAATAATTAAACACCGAGGCAATGAATGGCGCCTCCGATGGTGTATTGTCTTTCCAGTTAATCATATTACAAAGATGGGAATTTGGGTTTGTTAATTTGTTTAATAGTTTGTCCCGTACTGAAAAAGGTTGACAGATTTAAATATTACTTTTGCCGCAATGCTTTCGGGAAAACCTTATCTGAAGCGGGCATTGATGTTTGCATTCGGATTGAAACTTTTTTATCTGTTATTGGGGAATTTGCTGCCGAACGGATGGAATGGGATTGAGCATGTACTGGATGTTTTTGCCCGCAATGATTCGGGGTGGTACCACCTGATTTCAAGGGAAGGTTATCCAACTGTTCCACCTGCGGCCTGGCAGCAGACGCCATTTGCTTTTTTCCCTTTGTATCCAGCGTTGATTGCATTGTGCCGTCAGTCAGTATTGTTGTTTACCCAAAACCCGGATCTAGTATATGTTACGGCATCATTTATTGCACACATACCATTAACGTGGCTTTGGGTGGTAATGCTTTTTACGTGGCTTGAAACTATGGGCATGGAACCCCGCAGGATTTTTGTTTACAGTATCTTTTTTCAGGTTTTTCCATACCATTTCTTCTACCACATGTATTACAGCGAAGTGTTGTTTTCCATTTTGTTTATGTGGACTATGGTCTCATTAGCGCGGAAAAAGTATGTTTTGCTGACACTGGCAGTGGCATTACTTACACTTTGCAGGCCTACCGGTATTGTGTTTTCTGCAGGGTTGGGATTGTGGATTCTGGCCGATAATGGCTGGTTTCGGATATTGAAAGAAAAAGAAAAGATAAAACAAATTGTGGCTTTGCTGGCAGCACCCGGGGCTTTAATTATGTGGATGATATATCTTCATTTTCATTGTGGAGATGCTATGGCCTTTAGTAATACTCAATCAGCCTGGGGGCATGCCTATACCTGGCCATGGGAATCTTTGTTTGCGGGCAGCGGTTGGTATGTGCAGGCTGTATCCGTATATGCGCTATTACTGTTGTTAGTTGCGTACTTATTATTTAGGAAGGCAGGCAGCGGCGAAAGGCTCTTTGTAGTAATAAACGCATTGTTTCCATTGATTACAGGCACTGTTGCCAGTTATTACCGATATTTTTCGGTAATACCGCAGTTTTATGTAAGGCTTTTTACTGTCATTGAGGCGCGGTGGAAATGGGTTGCTGCCATTTGTATGCTCGTTAATATATTGCTGTATTATGTATGGGTAAGCATACCTCCGCCAAATCCAGAGGCATGGCTAACCTACTAATTAGGCAGCTGCAGTTTCTTCTGTTTCAGCAGGCTCATCATCTTCATCGGTAATGTCTTTTTCAATAACCAGGTTGTCGATGATAAATTCCTGTCTTTCCGGAGTGTTCTTGCCCATATAGTAGCTCAGCACTTTTTCGATGCTGCTATCTGCGCTAAGTACCACGGGCTCTAGGCGAATATCCGATCCTATAAATCTTGCAAATTCTTCTGGTGATATTTCGCCCAAGCCTTTAAAACGGGTGATTTCGGGTTTTCCACCCAGTTTTTTTATGGCTCTTTGACGCTCCTCATCATTATAACAATAGAAGGTTTCCTTTTTGTTTCTAACCCTGAAAAGCGGCGTTTGCAGAATATACAGATGCCGGTTTCTCACTAAATCGGGGAAGAACTGCAGGAAGAATGTCATCATTAGCAGCCGAATGTGCATTCCATCTACATCTGCGTCAGTAGCTAAAACCACTTTATTGTAACGCAGGTTATCCACTGATTCCTCAATATCGAGGGCATGCTGCAGCAGGTTGAATTCTTCGTTTTCATACACCACTTTTTTCTTCAGGCCATAACAGTTCAAGGGTTTTCCACGAAGGCTGAAAACAGCCTGAAGATCGGGATTTCTGCTTTTTGTAATGCTTCCGCTTGCACTGTCTCCCTCGGTAATGAAAAGCGTAGTTTCAAAGCGTTTTTCATTCTTTTCATCGGGGAGGTGTACCCGGCAGTCGCGTAGTTTTTTATTATGAAGATTAGCCCTTTTAGCGCGCTCTTTGGCTATTTTTTGCACACCGGCCATGTCTTTGCGCTCACGCTCGTTTTGCAGGATTTTTTTCAGCAGCGCATCAGCAGTAGCAGGGTTTTTGTGCAGGTAATCATCAACCTGTTTTTTTACAAACTCAAGAATGCCTGCCTTGATGCTGGGGCCGTCGGGACCCATATCTGCGCTGCCGAGTTTGGTTTTGGTCTGGCTTTCGAAAACAGGTTCTTGCACGCGCACACTTACTGCCGCCGTTATGGAACCACGAATGTCGGAGGCATCAAATTCTTTTTTGTAAAACTCACGAATTGTTTTTACCATGGCTTCACGGAAGGCCTGCAGGTGAGTTCCGCCCTGTGTGGTGTATTGTCCGTTTACAAACGAGTAATAATCTTCGCCATAGCTGTCCGTATGGCTGAAGGCAATTTCTACGTCGGTGCCTTTGGCGTGTACTACGGGGTAGAGCATGGTTTCGGGGTTCACTTTGTGTTCAAGCAAATCCAGAAGGCCGCGCTTGCTGCTGTAATTTTCTCCATTGTAGTTAATGGTGAGGCCGGCATTCAGGTAGGTATAATTCTTTATTTGCTCGCGCAGATAATCATTAACAAACTTGTAGTTTTTGAAGATGCTGTCATCGGGCTCAAAGATGGTAAGTGTGCCGTTATTTTCCTTGGCGTCGAATTCAGTTAGGTCTTCTTTGAGCTCCCCGCGGCAGAATTCGGCTTTTTTGGTTCGGCCATCACGGAAACTTTGCACGCAAAAATACTGGCTGAGGGCATTTACTGCCTTGGTTCCCACACCATTTAATCCCACAGACTTCTGGAAGGCGCGGCTGTCGTATTTTCCGCCGGTATTGATTTTACTCACGCAGTCAATCACCTTGCCCAGGGGAATGCCACGACCGAAATCACGCACTGTTACCCGGTGTTCTTCTACCTTCACCTCTATTTTTTTCCCATTACCCATCACGTGTTCATCGATGGAGTTATCTATTATTTCTTTCACCAGCACATAAATACCATCATCGGCAGCGGTGCCGTCGCCCAATTTACCGATATACATACCTGGACGAAGCCGTATATGTTCTTTCCAGTCAAGACTTCGGATTTCGTCTTCGGTATACCTGGGTGTATTTTCTGTCATGATTGCAATATTATAATTTGATTTGACTTTGCTCCACCATAGTTGTTCACAGTCTTGCTAAATTTGCGCATGCGTTTTTCTATTTTATGTGTGATGTCGGTGCTTATCATAGCATGTCAGACCGAGATGGACAAAAAACTGGCTATTATCCAACCCTATATGCCGCAGGTGCAGGATTCCATGAAAGTAAACCGTATACCCGATTCCATGGCAGTTCATTTTCAACAATTTGCAGCGCAGTTTCCCCAGTATAAAGCCAGTGAAAAGCTATTGTATGTCTCAACACTTATTGCGGAGCGAAGCGGGCGGTATTTTGAGTGTGGAAAATGGTGTGAAATGTATGTGGCGCATTACCCCAAAGGTCAATATGTGTTTCCAGCTATGGTGGCTGCTGCGCATAATTATGAAAAAATCGGGCAGTTTGACAAAGCCATCAAATTCTATGACTTGGCCGCACTGAAAGATTCTAATTCTACTTTGGGAAAGCAATGTGCGCAAACTTCAGCCATGCTAAAAAAAGGCCTGATAACCCCGGAACAGCAGCTGGAGTATATTCTGCAGAATCAAAAGGATACCGCCCAGTAATTATTTCTTCTTTTTCTTTTTGAAATCACCCCGTTTCCAGGCATCCAGGAATTGCATCCATGCCATTGGGCTCAGGTAGTTTTGGGGTGGAGCCTGTTTGTAATAGTATAATTGCTGAACACGGCTCTGGGCAATCATCTGCTGGCTGGCTTTGGCATCTGCAGGTCGGAGTTGAGTTTCTTCCTTCGCCGCTTCCAGTTCCAGGTTTTTTCGTGCAATTTCGTAGGCGTCATCGGGTGGAGAGGTGTTAACAAACTCGTGGTCGAAAAAGGATTTTGAAGGCAGTGCCCTGATGAAAATAACGGGTAGATTTATGGTGTCCTGCACCATGGTTTTTATGATGTTATACCTATTGGAGGTGAGCGTATCCGGGATTACATGCCATGAGGCAGTTCTTTCAGCTTGGGTAAACCACAAAGTATCGCCTTTCTGGGCCACTATATCGAAGTGTCCGAGCAAATCTGTGTAGCCGGCAAGACCGCGTCGGCTGTTTTTAATGGCTACGTAAGGAATGGGCTTGAGGCTGTCTGAAGTGAGTACCAGGCCTGTGAAAAGGATATATGGATTAAGACTTTTTTGTGCTTTTATATTATTTGGAACAACACCAAGCAGGCACGAGCATCCGATAATTGCATTTCTGAACATGTTTTTATATCTCAATATACGCATTTTGCTTCACATTACCAAATTTACCATCCATATACCGACCATAAAACACCGGCAATGACCGTGCCAAGGACAATCAGCGGCGGTGAAATTTTTTGGGAAAAGATGAGAATGCAGGTAAGTATAAAGATAACAATGTCTGAAGCATCTGATTGAATATTGGAAATGCCACGCCAGAAATGCTCATTGATAATGAGTGCGGCGGAAAGAATAAAGCCGACGGATACGGCAAATATTCCGTCGAGTGAGCGTTTGATAATGGGGTAGGCTTGCAGTCTGTTCCAAAGCGGGAAAGCGAAGAAAACCAGCAGAATTCCGGGAAGGAATATGCCTACAAGGCCTATGACGCAGCCCAGCAGCTGCCCGTCGAAACCAAAACCCGAAGTGCGCATGGCAATTCCATTAAGGTAAACCGCCAGGTTAAAGTTGGGACCCGGCATGCCCTGAATTAGTCCTAGTCCGGTGTTTAGTTGTTCAATACTCATGTAGGGCTTATGGTACACATAATGTTCCATGGCCATGGCACTGAGGATATTTCCGCCACCGAAAGATAATGCACCCATACGATAGGTGTTTTCGAACAAAACAACGGGTTTGCTTAATCCAAGTGTATCCTCATTTGCACTTAAAACCATACCCAGTCCGCCAATTAGGATAAAAATTAAAAGAAACAGACTAAGATTTGCCCAGCGAACTTTTCCAAACGGCTGGGGATTGGGGGTGAATTGTCTGTTTCCGAAATTGCTGCTGATAACACCGCCGATAAGCACCCCAAGGGGGAAAATCAGGGGATTACGAAACAGGAAACCGGCAATGCCGGCCAAAAGAGATATTAGGTAATTGATATTGTCTTTTCTAATTAGCTGAAACATGCTATAGACCGCATAGCATAGGAAAGCGGCGACCATAGGCTCCAGAAAGCGAAGGTGGCCATTGCTGAGAAAAGCAGGGGAAAGGGTAAACGCCGACATGATCAGCGCCCCTGGCAAAACCCAGGCCAACAGGGTGAGAAAAGCCAGTCCGGGACCACCCAGTTTAAATCCGACAGCAGTGATTGTTTGCGTTGTGCTGGGTCCGGGAAGTATGCTGCAAAACGCATTAATGTCAATTAATTCTTCCCTGGTAAGAAACTTTTTGTTGTCTACCAGTCTTTTACTGAAAAGCGGAATATGCATTTGCGGTCCGCCGAATGCCGAACAGCCTAGCCAGAAAGCAGATTTGAGAAACTGCCACTGCCTGAGTTTGCCTATTTTTGCACCGCTATGTGGCATTTCAAAAACAAAACAACGAAAATATGGGCAAATATTACAGTTTTAATGCCTGTTTTTATCATATTTTTAAGCGCATGTGGTGGCAATCAGGTTTCGGAAAACAGGGCAGAATGTATCACGCTTGCTGATTCTCTAAAGTGGTCGTTGCAGCAAATCCGCAGCAGGTTTGATTATAAGATCAATGAGATTGATGAGCGGCGTCATGAAATGGACAGCGTTTTGCAGTGGCTCAAATTTGCCGATGACAATAAAATTACTACTGAAATGCGGTCACAGATTTTACAATACAATACCGTTTACCGCATCTACAAAGATTTTGCACCCAAATACAAAGAATGTGTATTGAAGGCAGAGGAGTTGTTTTACGAAATTAAAGCCGTTGACAAACAGGTAAAAGATGGCGTTTTTGATAATGATTTGCCCTCTTTTGGAAAGGAATACCGTCTCTTGCATGGGCAATTGTCAATGTTAAACATGAAACTTGATGAAGTTTTGGGCAGGTTAAATGCCGTTGAGCCAACCTACAGACGCATAGTCGGGCCGGTAGAGGATTTTGCCGAAACAGCGCATTAAACCCAATCGGCAGGCCAGTAGGTTTTTGACGGGTGTTTAGATTTGAACTGCTTGAGTGCCTCATCGCATTTGGTTGTCCAAGTGGATATTTCAGTTTGGTCCACTGACATTATGCGGTGGTTTTTCATGCGCAGCCAGTTTCTTGCATCTTCAATAAATTGTTGTCCTTCAGATGTAAAACAGGTTTCACAAAAGCGTCTGAAAATGTATTCCGTTGCCCATGCTGTGGGATGGGCAAGGTCTTCGGCATAGAAACGATGATCGCGCAATTCCTCAGTCTGGATTTCGTAAGACGGGAAATATAAAATTTCAGGGTGTTCTTCTCTCAGTGTGGCCAGTGCACTGATTAGGCGGCTTTTACTGATAGTATTTTCCAGCATGCCATCACGCAGGTGTTTAACAGGACTTATGGTAAAAATAATTTTTATTTCGGGGTTTATCAGCCGCAAATAATATATGCAGTCTTTGTATGCTTTTAATATTTCAGTTTCAGTAAGTATTCTGGAGGTAAATTCATGGCCTGGGATTTTGTGGCAATTCCCTACAATCATTTCAGGTTGGTTCATTTGCCACACCTTGGCTGTGCCTGGTGTAATAATGGCAATATCGGCATTAATCAGAAAATCGTGTGCAGTTTCAATTTGACTATTGATTCTTGAGGCAAGCACTTCAGCATCCCTGTGTTTGTAGCTTCCATGGTGATGCATGCTGTGAAATTCTCCGTTATGATAGGTGAAATCATGAGTTGTGAAGCGGTATTCGGTGGCTATTTTTTCAATGCAAAATGCAATGCTGTGGGGGTTGAATAATGTTCCAAAAGGGTTGTTAATACAGTCTAAACCACAGTATTTTAGATAATTGAATATATTTTCTGAAAAGCAGGAGCCAACAAAGAAAATACGGGAGTTGTCATCCGCAATTGTGTTGGGTTTAATCAAAAATTCTGTTTGGAGTCTGTTTTTAAAAATTTCTGAAGACATGCCTGCAAATTAAGCATTAAGATGTCTTGGCCATATATATTTGCCCTATGGATATTGACTTACGCAAAAAAGAAAACCTGCATGTGGTTTTCTGGCTCGTTAAAGATTTTGCATGGCTTGCAGGCCTGAAATGGCTGGGCTTAGGAATGGCAGTGCCAACGGTACTTTTGTCTTATTGGCTAACTTATAAAAGCCGTTCCAACCGTTCGGATTTTTTTCACAACATGGCCGTTTCTTTTTGGATTACCGGAAATTCAATGTGGATGGCAGGTGAATTTTATTTTGATGATACAAAAAGGCATCTCGTGATTCCAGTATTTGTAGCGGGATTGACAGTAATCGGATATTTCTATTTGACGGAATATTTAAACAAAAAGAAAAACCCCGCATAAGCGGGGTTTAATAGGAAAACAAACGGATTAGCGTTGGCATTCATAAAACAATTGCCATTGCTTCTCAGTTAATATGGCTCTTAATTCGCGCAAGAATTTATTGTAACATTCTTTAAGTGCTTTTTTCTCTTTTTCCATGAGTTTTTCGGTTGCCTCTTTGAAATTTAATTTTTCTTTTTCAACAGCATTTTCATACTGCCGTTTTGTTAGATAACCATTGAGATAGCTTCTTTTCAGCCTGTTCAGTTTTTTCTCGTGCTCGGCTTTTAATTTATTGTAAGCCTCACGTGTTCTTTTGACTGCTGATGCTTTGCAATCATCATACCTTTCCAAGGCTTTTTTAATGCGAATTCGCTGGTCGTCTTTCAATTCGAGTTTTCGCAGACAGTCCATAAATGAGCCCTCTTTATCGGGAGCAAATGCCGTTGGTTCATTAGGTTGTTTGTCAAAATCTGCGGCGGTTACTGTAAAATCGGGGGAGATACCTTCATTTTCCATGGAAAGAATTCCGTCTTCAAATGTGATTTCGGCATGGTCAATAAATCGATCTGTTTTTGCAACAAGAAGCTCAATTTGATCGTCTGCAGCAGCATCGGGCAGGTAAGATTTTGTTTTCTTACAGTTAATCATAATGGCAGAGATTAAAAAGGCAGTTGCAGTGAGTTTTAAAAATGTGTTTTTCATAATGGTTATTCCTTTCATAATTAATTGGATTTGTATGATTTTGACAAGCTC
>Ga0194123_10000521_pt1 | contig 71553 bp, 74 predicted proteins | sample TA2MahsurfametaG_5_FD_155479 | JGI IMG/M metagenome (GOLD analysis project Ga0194123, IMG submission 155479) | Freshwater microbial communities from Lake Tanganyika, Tanzania - TA2015023 Mahale A surface | ecosystem: Environmental > Aquatic > Freshwater > Lake | place: Tanzania: Lake Tanganyika... | reverse complement strand
TTTGGCAGATATTATCGATCAATCTTTCAAAAGCGATGCGCGTCGGGCTTTAGATGCCGCGCGCGAGAGATTGCGTGAAGCGCTTGATCAAAAGGCAGACAAAGACACGACACAAGAACGGCTCAAAGAGTTTCGTGAAGCACTTGATCGTTATCTCGAAGACTATACGAAACGAGCACTGAAACAAAAGCCGCAGCCTCAGCCGCCTATGGCACAAACGAAGCCGTTGCGGCAAAAAGATTTGAATGCGCTTCTTGATCGCATAGATGAGCTGTTGAAGAAAGAAGGGAACATCGATCCCCTCTTTCAGTCACTTGAGTCATTGCTCGACTCTTTGCAAGCGGGCGAAACCAATCCGCAAATCGGCGAAGGCTATCCTTCAGAATCGCTCGATAATGATCTTGATCGTTTGACGCGCGATCAGCAAAAGCTTCGTGACGAGACTTTCCGTGATTCGAATGAAGACGGACCTTCAAATCAGGATGCATTGAAAAATCAACAACAAGGACTTCGCGAGTCGCTCAAGCAATTGAAAGAGGCTTTAAAGAAAAATGGATTACCGAGCGATCAGGCCTTTGACGACGCCGAACAAGCGATGCGTGATGCGGAGTCTGCGCTTGGTCAAGGCGATGGACGCAACGCTGTGCGTCAACAAGAGCAAGCGGTAAAATCCTTGCGACGGGGCGCGAAAGCGCTTGCGGAAGCCCGTGATCAGAATGGTGATGGACAAGGGCGCCCCAGATCGATGACAGGTCGTAACGGAACCGGCACACAAAAAGATCCTTTCGGACGCGAGATTGGAAAAGGTACAGCTGATGAAGATCTCAATCAGGATTATCGTGCGGGTTCTGGAAGAAACAATAAATTTCTCGATATTCTGAAGGAGCTTCGATCCCGTTCGGGCGATCCGTCGCGGCCGCTTGAAGAGCGCGATTATCTTAAACGCTTGCTTGAACTTGATTCGCGCCCGTGAAGAGACGGCAGAAAGTAACAAGTAAAGGTCCTCATGCTCCGACGTTTATATGATTGGGTTGTCGCGCTTGCGGATCGCCGAAGCGCACCTTGGGCGCTGGGACTTGTCGCCTTTTCGGAGAGCTCAGTTTTCATAGTACCGCCTGATGTGCTGCTCGCGCCAATGGCGCTTTCGCGGCCCGATTTCGCTTGGCGTTATGCATTCATTTGTACTTTAGGTTCGGTTACTGGCGGTATTGTTGGCTATCTCATCGGCCATTTGCTTTTCGATACTGCCGGCATGTGGATCCTCACGCTTTACGGTTATGCTGACAAAGTCGAAACGGTGAAAGAAGCCTACGCGCATTATGGCGCTGCGCTCATTTTGCTCAAAGGCTTAACACCCATCCCCTATAAGCTTGTATGCATTGTCTCAGGCTCGCTTGATTATAATTTCCCGCTTTTTGTTCTGTTATCTGTCATCACACGTGGTGCACGCTTTTATATTCTTGCAGGACTCCTGAATAAATTTGGTGACCCGTTGCGACATTTTATTGAAAAGCGTTTAGGGCTCGTTTTAAGTGTTGTCGCAATACTCACCGTTCTTGGCATTATCGCTGCCGCAAAACTTGCTTGATGGGATTGTCTTTGATGGTCGCGCGCTCTTGGAACCTGACTTACTTCACCGCTCTGATTGTGGCGCTCGGGTCATTAGCCATCATTAGTGGCGCGTGGTTCATTGAATTAGGCCTTGGTATCAAACCATGTCATCTCTGCCTCATTGGTCGATTGCCCCATTATTTTGGAATTCCGGTTGCCGCAGTCGCTGTTGTTCTTGCGCGCTCGGGCAACCAACTTCGACTCGCACGCACATTGCTCGTTCTCACTGCGGCAATCTATCTCATAGGCACGGGCATCAGCATCTATCATGCCGGTGTTGAATTCGGCGTATTTCAAGGACCAACAGATTGCACAGGCACACTCTCGCAACCTGAGTCGGTGAATGATTTTTTGAAACAGCTTGATACGGTCAAAATCGTGCGTTGCGACGAAGTGGCAATGCGTATTTTTGGTTTATCACTTGCCGCTTTGAACGCAATCATTTGCTTCGGCTTGACCTTTATTGCATCCCTAGGTGCGCAAGGCCGCCGTTGAGTTTTTACGCTTACGGTTCGAGTTCTGAATCCCAATAGAGATAATCGAGCCAGCTCTCATGCAAATAATTGGGTGGGAACAAACGCCCATTCTGATGCAGATCGAAAACAGTTGGCGCATAAGGTTGTTGGCGCGGATACATTTTCACTTGACTCGGCAATTTGTCACCTTTTGAAAGATTGCAAGGCGAACAAGCCGCGACAACATTTACCCATTCGGTCTGACCGCCTTTTGAGCGCGGGATGACATGATCAAAGGTCAGTTCTTCACGCGCACCACAATATTGGCAGGCGAAACGATCACGCAAAAACACATTGAACCGTGTGAAGGCCGGGCTGCGTGAAGGCGGGATGTAGGATTTGAGCGAGACGACCGAAGGCAGGCGGAATTCCGCGCCGGGGCTGCGGATGGTCTTGTCGTAAAAAGAAACGATGTTCACGCGCTCAAGGAAGACGGCCTTGATCGTGTCCTGCCAGTTCCACAAAGACAGCGGATAGTAACTCAAGGGCCGATAATCGGCATTGAGCACCAGCGCCGGACAGGCTTCCGGCGATACGGGTGGCGAAACATGGATCGTCACCGGACCAGCTCCTCCTCCAATCGAAAAGATCGAATCTTAGCGATAGGGATAGTCTAATGGTCCTGTGTCAGGATTGTGAAGCCCTGATTTTGTGGTTTTGATGCCGATTAAGGGACACTCAGCGCGTCGGGACCGGAGTCTCGCTGCGATAGTCGTAAAAGCCGCGTCCGACTTTGCGGCCAAGCCAGCCTGCTTCGACATATTTTACGAGCAGCGGACAGGGGCGATATTTAGAATCGGCGAGCCCCTCATGGAGGGCCTGCATCACCGAGAGGCAGGTATCGAGACCGATAAAATCGGCAAGCTGTAGCGGGCCCATCGGATGATTGGCGCCAAGCCGCATCGCCGTATCAATCGCTTCGACCGACCCCACACCTTCGTAAAGTGTATAGATCGCCTCATTGATCATCGGCAGCAGAATACGGTTGACGATGAAGGCCGGAAAATCTTCAGCCACCGTGATCGTCTTACCAAGTTTTTCGATATAGACGCGCGCCGCTTCGAAGGTCGGATCCTCGGTCGCGATGCCGCGAATGAGTTCGACAAGTTGCATTTTCGGCACCGGATTCATGAAATGAATGCCGATAAAGCGATCCGGCCGATCGGTTGCCGCTGCCAAACGGGTAATCGAAATCGATGACGTGTTAGTCGCCAACATCGTCTTTGGTGAAAGCGCTTTCGAAACAGAACCGAAAATCTTGCGCTTGACCTCTTCATTCTCGGTCGCGGCCTCAATCACGAGATCGCATTCGTTGAAGTCGGAATAATCCGCAGCCGATGAAATGCGACCGAGAACGGCTTGTCGTTCGGGATCCGTCATCGTGCCTTTGCTGACAAGGCGCGCGAGATTGCCATTGATCGTCGCAAGACCCGCCGCAATCCGATCGGCGCTCACATCATGAAGTCTGACGGACAAGCCGGCCTGCGCGCTCACTTGCGCAATGCCGGAACCCATTTGACCCGCACCAATGATGCCTACGGTTTCGATCGAAACACTCATCGTCTTCTTACTCCGCGCATCGACCCTGTCATTGACGCTAGGCTAGCATAGGCAAATTCTTTTGCCTAACCGACTTTTGCAAGCTCTTGGTCGAGCTCTGGCAGCGCCGTGAAGAGATCCGCAACCAGTCCGTAATCAGCAACCTGGAAAATCGGCGCTTCTTCATCCTTGTTGATCGCAACGATCACTTTGGAATCTTTCATACCGGCGAGATGCTGAATGGCACCTGAAATCCCAACGGCCACGTAAAGCTCTGGTGCAACCACTTTACCGGTTTGGCCAACTTGCCAATCATTCGGAGCATAACCAGCATCAACCGCTGCACGCGAAGCACCCATAGCGGCGTTCAACCGATTGGCAACAGGCTCAATATAGGTTTTGAAATTTTCAGAGTTTGCCATCGCACGACCACCGGATACAATGATCTTGGCCGAGGTGAGTTCTGGACGATCAAGCTTGGCAAGCGCTTCACCCTTGAACGAAGAGATCGAAGGATTGGTAGCCGCTTGTGCCGTTTCAACCGATGCGGAACCGCCTGTATTTGCTGCTGCAAATGACGCGGTACGAATTGTGAGTACTTTGATTTTGTCGTTTGATTGCACAGTCTGCAATGCATTGCCGGCATAGATCGGACGCTCGAATGTATCAGCAGACACAACGCGAATGACATCTGAGGTTTGCATCACATCAAGAAGCGCAGCCACACGCGGCATGATGTTTTTGCCAGACGTTGTCGAAGCCGAAACAATCGCCGAATAAGACGATGCCATCGACACAATCAAAGCCGCCATTGGTTCAGCGAGTTGATTGGCGTAAAGCGCATCATCAACGAGAACAACTTTTGCAACACCTGCGAAAGTCGCTGCGGCATCGGCAGCGGCGCGTGCATTATGCCCAGCAACAAGAACAGTGACTGGCGTACCAAGAGCAACCGCGGCACTCAACGCGCGCGCTGTTGTGTCCTTGATCGATTGATTGTCGTGATCAGCAAGAAGAAGCGTAGCCATCAGAGCACTCCAGCTTCAGTTTTCAATTTGGAAACAAGTTCAGCCACCGAGTCGACTTTCACACCGGCTTTACGACCTGCAGGCTCGACCGTTGTGATCACTTTCAAGCGCGGCGACACATCAACGCCAAAATCGGTAGGTGTTTTTTCATCAATCGGCTTTTTCTTTGCCTTCATAATGTTCGGCAAAGATGCATAACGCGGCTCGTTCAAACGAAGATCAGTTGTAACAATGGCAGGCGCTTTCAATTCGACTGTTTGCAACCCGCCATCGACTTCGCGCGTCACGGTAAAGTTACCATCACCAATTTCGATCTTCGAAGCGAATGTACCTTGCGGCCACCCAAGCAATGCAGCGAGCATTTGTCCGGTCGCATTCATGTCATCATCAATCGCTTGCTTGCCGAGGATCATCAAGCCCGGTTGCTCGGCATCAGCTACTGCTTTCAATATCTTGGCAACGGAAAGAGGTTCAACCGTTTCGTCGGTCTTTACATGAATGCCGCGATCAGCACCCATCGCCAAGCCTGTGCGCAAAGTTTCTGCGGCACCTGCCGGACCAATCGACACGACAACGACTTCGGTCGCCTTGCCGGCCTCCTTGATGCGCAGCGCTTCTTCAACCGCGATTTCGTCGAAGGGATTCATCGACATTTTCACATTGGCGAGATCGACGCCTGACCCGTCTGACTTCACACGGATTTTAACATTATAATCGACGACCCGTTTGACCGGCACAATGATCTTCATGATGCTCTTTCCAAAACCGGCGCATGACCGCTTGATGCGATCGATGAACCAAAAAGACTGACTTTCCGCAACAATTCGGAAAGCGTTCCGGACCTAAACGGGCCAGACCTTGATTGTCAACGCATCTGCAAAAAGAGACGAAAAGCGCGCGACATTCCCTATCGCGTTTCGGACATCCTAGAGGATTTCCTTCTAACGGGTTTTACCCGGAACCCACAAAACATCGTCATCGCCGCGCCGGTTCACATAGCGCGAGGCGACGAAGAGAAAATCCGATAGGCGGTTGACGTAATGAAGCGCAAGCTCGCTTACGGGCTCATCGGGCAGGCTTGCCAATTCCACCATCATGCGTTCAGCGCGACGGGAAATGGTCCGCGCCAGATGAAGAGCCGCCGAGGCGGGCGAACCGCCAGGCAAAATAAAGGACCGGAGCGGCTTTAAATCGGCATTCAGAGTGTCGATTTCCTTCTCGATGCGTTCGACTTGCGACGCCACGATCCGCAGAGACGGCGTTGCCGGATCGCGACCCGTTTCGGGCGTACAAAGATCGGCGCCAAGATCAAAAAGATCATTCTGGATCCGTGAGAGCATTTGATCGACGAGGTGCTCGGAAGCACCTGTGTGAATACGCGCCATACCGATGGCTGCATTGGTCTCGTCAACTGTGCCATAGGCCGCGACGCGGAGATCATATTTTGGTCGCCGCGCGCCTGTGCCAAGCGCCGTCGTGCCGTCGTCACCTGTACGCGTATATATTCGATTTAATACGACCATGATTCATCCGCCCTTCCGGTTTCTTTATCGCCTACGAAACCGGGGCCGAAGAGGATTAAAATGAATAGCCGAGTTTTACGCCGACATTGGTGATGCCATTATTCGGCTGGCAGAGATTGCCGTTTGACATGTGTTCAGCCATTGCCATGACCGAAAGCCGATCAGACAGTGGGACGCCAATAATCAAAGCTTCGCGAAACAAGGCATTGCAGCCGAGTTCAGAGCGGTTCGAACCCGAAGGCGGGTTGCTTGTGTAACCATTATTCACCGAGCCCCCGAGATCCGCCTCGATAAAAAGACCGCCCGGCAAAGTGACGACACCGGCAAATCCGGCAAAAGCCGCACTTGTGCGCCCCTGCGTGTTGATATTGGCACCAACTTGCGGGTGAAGCGTGAAGCTGCCGGTTAAGCCGAAATCAAAAGCGGGCATCAAATATTCAATATTCGCATCGACCGTTCCGGTTTCAGCGCTAGCGATGCCGTGCGTGGCCGCGCCAATGCGGAATTGGCCATTTTTCAAAGTGAATTCATTCGCTGATGCGGGGCTCGCAAAAAAGGCGCCCGACAAGATCGCGCTGAGAACCACTGAGAAAACGCGTGAGGCGCGATTAGACACTGACTGAGCCACTAATGATCAACTCCATTCAAATTCGCCGGCAACCTATCGGGATTTCCAGCTGAAGACAAAGGCTAAAGCAGTCGTGCGTGAAGCCTTCAGCTCTGTGGTTAAGAACTTTTGAGATAGATGACCAGCATCACAATGACGATGGCAACGAATTGCAGAATAACCCGCCACCGCATCAATGTCTGCGACAAAGCGGCGCTGCCGCCCCGGAGCATATTCATCAACCCGAAGATCAGAATGACCGCCACCGCGCCGACCGCGATCGGTGCCAGCCAATCAATCCAGCCGGACATGCCCTCATCCATCAAAGATCTCCTCTGTTACAGGCGCGAGCGATCGACAATCTCAAACGCGCTGACCGTGACATAGACGTAAAAACTATTCATCGTATCTTCTGAAAAGACGAGTTTATCAATTTTTCCTGAGAAGCGCACAGAATAGCCATTGTAAAGCGGCTCGACCAAAGAGCCCGCTGGCAAAGCCAGATTGAACACGCTGCCCCGCATCCCGTCTGGGTTGAGACATTCGAAATGGGCGGTTTTCGCGCCCGTGATCAATTTCACTTCCTTGCCGTCGAGCGCCCAAGGTTTGCAAACCCAGTTTTTGATGAATTTTTCCATGTAGGTCGCCTTGACCTCTTCGATATAGGCGGCAAAGGCAAAACCGGATTTATCCCGCTCAGGCCCCGCTTTATGACTGATAAAGTCCTGCCAAAGCGCATTGAACCGATCATCGAGCAGCTTTTGATCCTCGGGTTTCGGCGTGGGATCGCCCATGCACCCAGAAAGCGCCGCCAGAACCAATAAGCCAAGGCCCGCGAGCCCTGCGCGTTTTCCATGGCCAACACGCGCGATAGGGCTGGAATTTTGAATCTTGGCGGGATATAGACCGACGGTCCTTGCCCCTATGGCGGAACTGGTAGACGCGTCCGACTCAAAATCGGATTCCGCAAGGAGTGCTGGTTCGATTCCGGCTAGGGGCACCATTTTCTCTACTCAACTTGATACACACAAACGGGACGGCACCAACCGGACCCCGTCCGGCGCGCGGCCGCCATCATCATCCGCCTAACACGCGAAATCTTACGGGTTTGATAATAGAGTATGCGTGGCCTTGGCCTTGCGCTAGCGCAACACAGCACTTCATGAGAGGCTTGATCAAAATCACGAAGCCCGAATCATGAATGCATTCATTTTTCAAAGCATTGTCATTGGCATTGCAGGAACGGCCGCGATGGATTTGTGGGCGCTTCTCCTCAATCGATCAACCGGCGTGGCGGCTCCGAATTGGACCTATGTCGGCAGATGGTTCTTGCATCTCCCGAGCGGCAAAATTTTTCACGCCGATATCGCGACGTCGAAATCATTCCCGTTTGAAAGCGAAGCCAGATGGATCGCGCATTATGTGACGGGCATTGTTTATGTTGGCGCGCTTCTAAAAATCATGGGCGAGTCTTATGCACACGCACCGACGCTTTTTCCGGCACTCATTCTTGCTTGGCATACCGTTGCAGCGGGATGGTTTATTCTTCAACCCGGCATGGGTGCCGGATGGGCTGCATCAAAACGCGATAACCCCTGGACCATTCGTTTCTTAAATCTCGCTTCACATACATGTTTCGGAATCGGAATGTATTGGGGTGCACTCTTTGCGCGAGTGATTTTGAAATAAAGCCCACCACGTAATGTCTCACGCATGAAAAAAGCCGTGAGATGATCTCTCGCGGCTTTATTTTTCAGAACGCTTTACGCGATCACTTCATAGCAAGCGCTTTGTCGATCACAACATCGGTTGTTGCGCCCGATGGTTCTTTCGTGATGACCGGATCTGAACCGCCACCCATCAACGTCTTCACAGTGCGTTGATAATCAGCCGGATCAAGCTTACCGTTTGAACCTTCGGTGAGCTTGTTGATCTCTTCCATCATGCGGGTCTGATGCTTTTCAGTTTGCGCACCGGAGGCATCATTATCGAGAACGATCTTGGCAGCATCTTTTGGATTCTTGCGCGCCCATTCCCAACCCTTCATCGAAGCGGCAACAAACTTCGCCATTTTATCAACGAAGGCTGGATTTTTTAGCTTGTCTTCCATGACATAGAGACCATCTTCCATGGTCGCGACGCCTTGATCTTCATATTTGAAGACGACGAGCTTATCAGCTGGAATGCCGCCATCAATGACCTGCCAATATTCGTTGTAAGTCATCGTGGAAACGCAATCAGCTTGCTTTTGCAACAACGGATCAACGTTGAAGCCTTGCTTCAACACTTTCACGCCGCCCTTTGAACCATCCGTCTTGATGCCGAGTTTCGACATCCATGAAAGGAACGGATATTCGTTGCCGTAGAACCACACACCGAGTGTACGATCTTTCAAATCAGCGGGTGATTTGATTCCTGTTTCCGCGCGGCAGGTGAGCATCATGCCCGAATGCTTGAAAGGCTGGGCGATGTTGACAAGCGGCACGCCCTTTTCGCGTGTTGCCAAGGCTGACGGCATCCAGTCAACAACGACATCGGCACCACCACCGGCGATGACTTGCGGCGGCGCAATGTCCGGACCGCCTGGCTTAATCGTCACATCAAGACCGGCATCTTTGTAGAAGCCCTTATCCTTCGCAACATAGTAACCGGCGAATTGTGCCTGCGTGACCCATTTCAATTGCAAGATCACTTTGTCTGCAGCGTCCGCGGAGGTAACGCCAAAGCCCGCAAGGGCCATCATTCCAAATACCAGCTTCCGCATTCTCTTCTCCCCTTTTTCGGGCCAAAGCCCCCACTCACTAAGCCCCCTGACGATAGGAAACATGCCAAAACGTAATCCGCTTTTCGATGAAAGCCAAGATCCCGTAAAACAGAGACCCACAAAGTGCGGCGACAACAATCGTCGCCCACACCATGTCGATATTCATTCGCCCAACTTCTGTGTTGATGCGAAAACCCATACCCACAATCGGCGTGCCGAAAAACTCGGCAACGATGGCGCCGATCAAGGCCAACGTGGAATTGATTTTGAGGCCATTGAAAATGAAGGGCAAGGCCGAAGGCAAGCGCAGCGCAAATAAAGTCTGTCCATAACTGGCTGCATAAGTTTTCATCAGATCGCGTTCCATCGCGCCTGAAGCCGCCAAACCCGCAACCGTATTCACGAGTTGCGGGAAAAACGTCATGATGACGACGACAGCTGCTTTTGATTGCCAATCAAAGCCAAACCACATCACCATGATGGGTGCAACGCCGACGATGGGTAAAGCGGAGACAAGATTGCCGAGCGGCAACAAGCCACGCTGCAAGAAGGGCACACGGTCAATCAAGATCGCGACGAGAATTCCGGCACCGCAGCCGATCACATAACCCGCAAGAATGCCTTGCACGGTTTGCAAAAAGTCAGCCCCCAAAATGGGAAGCGATGTGAAAAGCTTGCCCAATATCGCGGAGGGCGCGGGCAAAATCACCATCGGGATTTGCAGGCCGCGCGCGAGCACTTCCCACAAGACGATCAGCGTGAAACCAAAAATCATTGGCACCGCAAGATCAGACAAGAGTTTCGCACGACCACGCGGCGCTTGTTCAGCAAGAACAACATCAACCGCGCGCCAGGCGAGCAACCAGAATGCCAATGTCGCGGCATAAAAGCCCCACGCGCGCGTACCCTCCGCATGCGCAAGAGTGACAAGCTCGATTGCGAGAATAAAACTCGCGAAAGGAATGTTCCACCGCTGCGGACCGGTGACCTCGGGTCCACCGCTTTGACGCAAAGCCGTGACACCAATGATGCCGAAGATCAAACGTTTGATGACATGATCATCAAAAAGCGAGACGGGTACATCATGCGTATAAGATCCGACAGCCGCAAAAATCGCCGCAGCACCACCGATGGCGAGGAGGTAATTATAACGCCCCATCACCGTGCCCCCATCGCTTTTGTCACGAGGCGATCAAGAATGCCGACAAGGGTCACGAGTGCCCAAGCGCACGCAGATGCGGCAAAGAGTGCCGACCAAATTTGAATCGTCTGTCCGTAATAAGAGCCTGCGAGCAAGCGCGCCCCAAAGCCGCCATCCTCACTCTTTGTCAGTTCGGCCACGACCGTGCCGACAAGACTTGCCGCAACGCCGACTTTCAAACTCGCAAACAGAAACGGTACAGAGGCCGGAATACGCAGTTTGAAAAAAATTTGAACGCGCGAGGCCCAATAACTACGCATCAAATCAAGTTGCAACGGATCAGGCGACCTGAGACCTTTCACCATGCCCACGGTGACCGGAAAAAACGAAAGATAGGCCGCGATGATCGATTTTGGAACCAATCCGGTGATATCAAATTGATTCATGATCACGATGATCATGGGTGCGAGCGCGATGATGGGGATGGTTTGAGACGCAACAACCCAAGGCATCAGGCTTTTATCGAGGCTTTTCACGTGGACAACAAGAATGGCAAGAATCATTCCCAGCACTGATCCGATGAGAAAACCAAAGAGAGTTGCCGAGAGTGTGACATATCCATGAAATACTAAACTGCGCTTTGATGTCGGCGCAGTATCAATCACCGTTTTATAGAGTTCGGAAAGAATCTGATCCGGCGCCGGTAATTTCGGGCGCTCTTGCGTCCACGTACCCTTGATGAATTCCGAAAGCGTATAATCCGTCTTATTGGCATTCGCGAAAGCATCGCGTTGCATATCACCGTTCAGATAAATCGAACCCACATACCAAAACACAACAAGGATCGTCGAGACGACGATGACAGGAAGAGTCTTGCCGGACCAAAGTGACGTCAGCATGAGCCACTCTCAATCGACATAAGAATGTCCTTCGCGCAATCCTTGCCGCACGCGATTGGCGACATCAAGAAATTCCGGTGTCTCACGAATATCAAGTGTACGATCGCGCGGAAAATTACACCCGATAATGTCATGAATTTTTCCGGGACGCGGCGACATCACGACGATCTTGGTTGAAAGAAACACCGCTTCCGGGATCGAATGCGTCACAAAGACAACTGTTTTTTGTGTCTTTTCCCAAAGACGCAAGAGTTGCTCATTCAATTTGTCGCGAACAATTTCATCAAGCGCACCGAAGGGTTCATCCATCAACAAAAGTTCAGGATCGAAAGACAGTGCCCGCGCAATCGATGCGCGTTGCTGCATGCCGCCCGAAAGCTGCCAAGGGAATTTGTTTTCAAACCCCGTGAGATTGACGAGATCAAGACCTTTGCGCACGCGCCCAGCGCGCTCGTCTTTTGAGTAGCCCATAATCTCAAGCGGCAGTGAGATGTTTTTGCCAATCGTCCGCCAGGGATAAAGCGCAGGCGCTTGAAAAACGTAACCATATGTCCGCTTTAACCGCGCTTCTTCCGGCGTCATCCCATGAATGGAAATGCTGCCGCCTGTTGGATGTTCGAGATCGGCAATCACACGCAACAAAGTCGTTTTGCCGCATCCCGAAGGCCCAATGAGCGAAATGAAATCACCCTTCTCGACGCCAAGCGAAACTTTCGAAAGCGCATGCACCGGGCCGTCATTCGTCTCGAAAGTGAGTGACAGATCGGCAATATCAATAACGCGGGAGGATGCCATTCAGCGCGTCACTTTCTTGGGTTGCGTGAGTTCTCTCCATGTGGCCAGCGCTTTTGACTCGGGCGGGAAGGGCTTGCGCGCAATGAATTTCCCGCGTCCCATTTTCGCTGTCACTTTAACATTCTCATAAACCGTTTCACCGCGCGAGATCGTGATGCGCGGCAGGCCTTTGAGTTTAAACCCTTCAAACACATTGTAATCGATGACAGAGACCTGTGTGGACGCTGAAATTGTCTTCGTCGCTTCCGAATCCCAGATCACGATATCGGCATCAGCGCCGACGACAATCGCACCCTTCTTTGGATAAAGATTCAAAATGCGCGCGATATTGGTTGAAGTGACCGCAACAAATTCATTCATCGTCAAACGGCCGGTGCCAACACCATGTGTCCAGAGCACAGGCATGCGATCCTCGAGCCCGCCGGTTCCATTCGGGATTTTCGAGAAATCCGTAAGACCAACTTCTTTCTGCTTTGTCGTAAACGCGCAATGGTCGGTTGCGACAACTTGCAATGAGCCTGCGCGCAAACCATTCCACAAATCTTCCTGGTTCTTTTTATCGCGGAAGGGGGGCGACATCACACGGCGTGCCGCATGCACCCAATCCTTATTCATATATTCGCTTTCGTCGAGCACGAGATGCTGAATGAGCGGCTCGCCATAAACACGTTTGCCAAGTGCACGCGCACGTTGAATGGCTTCATGCGCAGGAATTGACGAGGTGTGCACAATATAGAGTGGTACGCCTGCAGCATCCGCGAGCATAATAGCGCGATTTGCGGCTTCACCTTCAACTTCTGGTGGGCGTGAATAAGCATGGCCTTCAGGGCCCGTGATGCCTTCGGACAGAAGCTTCTTTTGAAGCGCTGCAACAACATCGCCATTCTCGGCGTGAACGAGCGGCATCGCGCCTAATTCCGCGCAGCGGCAAAACGACGAAAACATTTCATCATCATTCACCATCAACGCGCCTTTATAGGCCATGAAGTGTTTGAATGTCGTCACACCTTTATTGACCACATCCGCCATATCCTGACGAACCTGATCATTCCAATAAGTGATGCACATATGATAGGAATAATCGGTCGCGGCTTTTGAAGCGCGCACGTCCCAGTCTTTCCATGCATCCATCAAGCGCTGACCATTTCCAGGAATACAGAAATCGACAACCATTGTCGTGCCGCCAGAAAGCGCCGCCTTTGTGCCGCTTTCATAATCATCAGCGGAGTTCGTACCCATAAACGGCATATCAAGATGCGTATGCGGATCAATGCCACCAGGCATGATGTAGCAACCCGTCGCGTCAATCACTTTGTCGCCTTTAAGATCGTTGCCAATCGCGATGATGCTTTCACCCTCAATCAAAACATCGGCCTGATAGCTGCGATCAGCGGTGACGATGATTCCGTTTTTGATCACTGTCGACATGACGAGTTCCCCTCTCCCGTTTGCGATCACCCGATCACTTCGGCTTTTTCGAGTACAGCATGCATGAGCACATTTGTGCCCATAGTTGCCCATTCTTGGCTGATGTCTTCAGCCTCATTATGGCTGATGCCATCAACGCAAGGTGTAAAGATCATCGAAGTCGGTGCAACACGAGCAATGTAGCACGCATCATGTCCGGCACCTGAAACAATATCGCGATGCGAATAACCGAAATGCTTCGCTGCACGTCGCACGGCTTCAACACAGTCTTTATCGAACGCTACAGGCTTATAATAGAAGACTTGTTTCATGTCGTAAGTGAGGCCGATTTTATCGGTGATCTCTTTCACGCCTGCTTGAAGCGCCGCATCCATTTCCGAGAGCGTGGCATCTTCGGGATGCCTAAAATCGACAGTCATAAACACTTCACCAGGAATCACATTGCGCGAATTCGGGTAAGGATTGAGCATGCCCACAGTCGCCACTGCATTCGGCGCGTGTTTCAAACCGATGGAATTCACAAGCTCAACAATCCGCGCGGCGCCCAATAAGGCGTCTTTGCGACGAGGCATCGGCGTTGAACCCGCATGGCTTTCAAAACCAGTCAATTTAATTTCATACCAGCGCTGGCCTTGGCCATGCGTGACAACGCCGACATCTTTGTGTTCAGCTTCGAGAATGGGGCCTTGCTCGATATGTAATTCAAAGAAGGCATGGATCGGTCGACCGCCCGTCGGCAACTCACCTTGATAACCGATGCGCTTTAATTCATCGCCAAGCGTTTTGCATTCACCATCTTCGCGCGCATAAGCGAATTCTTCCGTATAAACGCCTGCAAAAACGCCCGATGAAATCATCGCCGGCGCAAAGCGTGAACCTTCTTCATTCGTCCAATTCGCAACTTCAACCGGATGTTTGGTTTTGATCTTCAGATCATTCATCGAGCGGATAACTTCGAGCGCGCCCAAAACACCCAGCACGCCATCGAATTTCCCGCCTGTTGGCTGCGTATCCAAATGGCTGCCCATCATCACAGGCGGCAGAGAATTATCGGTCCCGGGACGTCGCGCAAACATATTGCCCATACGATCGACCGAAACACTGCATCCGGCCGCCTCACACCATTTTGTGAAGAGTTCGCGGCCCTGTTTGTCGAGATCGGTCAAAGTGAGACGTTTGCAGCCCCCCTTCGGCGTTCCGCCGATCTGGGCCATCCCCATCAGCGTGTCCCATAGCCGCGCGCCATCGATGCGATAATTCGACAAATCAGCCATATCCCCAACCCGGCTTTTCAACGCGATAAACGTAACGCTAAGATAGATTTGACCAAGCGGTCAATTCTCGTTTGTAAAATTTCGTTGGTTCGTCACGGGTTCAAAGCAGAAGACCATGACCCTCACCCCGCCTCCCCAAAGACCGGCACGATCCGCCGGTCGCGAGCTCAAGGAAAAGGGCCTGTTCGAGGCCGCCCGCTCGGTCTTTGCGGAAGAGGGTTTTAAGGGCGCCACGACCGCGGAAATCGCGCGGCGGGCAGGCGTGCCGAAAGCCAATCTCCATTATTATTTCCCGACCAAAGAGGCGCTTTATCGCGCCGTCACTGAAGAGATTCTGAGTGATTGGCTCGCCGCCGCATCCTCTTTTGACAAGAATGGCGACCCGAAAGAGGCCATAAGCGCTTATGTCGCTGCCAAAATGGATCTGGCACGGGCTGATCCCTTAGGCTCTCGTATTTGGGCGAGCGAAATCTTGCGGGGCGCACCGGTGATTAAAGACTTTCTGGAGACAACGCTCGCGGACTGGCTCGCCTCCCGCGAAGCGATCATGCAGCGCTGGATCGCCGCCGAAAAAATCCGACCGCTCGAACCGCGCTATTTTTTCTACATGATCTGGGCGACCACACAGCACTACGCCGATTTTGAAGATCAAATCAAAGCGCTGAATGGTGGCGCGCCGCTTTCCGACGAGCAATTCCAAAAAGCCAAAGCGCAAGCCATTGATACGATCTTAAATGGCGTGATGCCGTAATCAAACGCTTGTTACGCTTTTGAAAAGACTCTGACAAAGCGAAAGCAGAGCGGTGTCGCAACAGCCCAGGCGAAGGCAAGCACAGCTATCGCATAGACGAAGTTGCCGTGGAGCGTTGCCGCGCCAAGCTTTTCTCCAGCGAGATAGCTCAAAGGCCCGCCCACCGCGCCAAAGAGGACTTGAAGCATAGTACGACCTTCAAGCCATGACAGCGCGCCATCCGGCAAAGTCGCGAAAGCAAGCCACAACGCCAAAATCCATAAAGGCGGAAATGAATTTGACGCGGTGAGACCGCGATAACTGATCACGCCACTTTTTAAGAGAATGATTTCAATCACGATGCCCATGATAAAAATGGCGGCAATGCTGGCTGTAGCCTCAAACCAATGACGATGATTGTTCAAAATGTGAAAGGCAAAAATCACAAGCGCTGGTGAAGACGCGACAAAATCTAAATCATACGCGCCGCCGATAACCGCAGCGAACCACGCGATTTGAAATAAAACAAAGGAGATCAGTTTTTCTACCATAATCTATGCTTTAATCCGATCTGCGTCGCTGTTCGTAAAATTACCATAAACAACGGCATTAAACTGCGCATTCTTGAAATAGTCGGAGTAGATACGGCGATGTCACAGCATTGGATGTTAAAACGAGGATTGGCATTCGGTACAATTCTTCTGAGCACAATGCTCGTACCGATTGCGAGCAATGCCTCCACCGGTGGCGTTGTGGGCGAGCCTCTGAAAGGCAAAGCGATCAAAAATGCCGTCATCGGAAAGAGAATTTATCTTGCCGTACCCTTTGGTGGCGAATTGCCCCTCTATTACAAAAGAGATGGCGTGGTCGATGGATCAGGCGAAGCGATTGGCCTTGGAAAATTTTTAGCGCCAACCGATCAAGGCCGCTGGTGGGTAAAAAACGACAGCCTCTGTCAACAATGGCAAAGCTGGTACGAGGGTAAAGTTTTTTGTTTCACCCTCGAAATACTTCCCGATGATAAAATCGTCTGGCGCCGCGATGATGGCGAAGAAGGCATCGCCCGCATCGGCGATTAATTTGCCTCACTCCGCCGCTTTGGATGCGGGATTATTCGGATGCGTCGTCCAGTTGGCATAGGGACGACCATATTCAAATCCTGTGCGTGGATCGGTGCCTTTGGTTTGAGGCACCATGGTGATGCAGCTCTCGACCGGACACACCATCGCGCAGAGGTTACATCCAACGCATTCTTCTTCCTTCACGGTGAATTTGCGTTGGCCATTGACTTGATTGGTGATGGCTTGATGCGATGTATCTTCGCACACCTGATGGCAACGACCGCAAGAAATGCAGAGATCCTGATCGATTGACGCTTTGACCACATAATTGAGATTGAGATATTGCCAATCCGTCACTTTCGAAACAGCGCGGCCTTTGAAATCTTCAATCGTGCGATAGCCCTTTTCATCCATGAATTGAGAGAGGCCTGAAATCATTTCTTCAACGATCTTGAAGCCGTAAGTCATCGCCGCCGTGCAGACTTGAACAGTGCCAGCACCCATTGCGATGAATTCTGCCGCGTCTTTCCATGTCGTGACACCGCCGATTGCAGAAATAGGAAGACCATGCGTTTCACGATCACGCGCAATTTCCGCGACCATATTCAGTGCAATCGGCTTCACCGCGGGGCCACAATAACCACCATGAGTGCCTTGCCCATCAACCACAGGCCAAGGCGACATCTGATCAAGATCAACCGACATAATTGATGAGATCGTATTGATCAGTGACACCGCATCCGCGCCACCTTTTTTCGCCGCGCGTGCGGGGTAACGAATATCGGTGATGTTCGGAGTGAGCTTCACGATCACCGGCATGCGTGAATGTTGCTTACACCACCGCGTGACCATTTCTATATATTCGGGAACCTGACCGACAGCTGAGCCCATACCACGTTCAGACATCCCATGCGGACAGCCGAAATTGAGTTCAATGCCATCGCAGTCCGTCTCTTCAACTTGTTTGAGAATCGCTTTCCAATTTTCTTCTTCACAAGGCACCATCAATGAAACAACAACCGCGCAGTCGGGCCAGTCTTTTTTAACTTGTTTGATTTCGCGCAAATTCACTTCAAGCGGACGATCCGTGATTAATTCAATATTGTTCAACCCGATCAAACGACGATCAGGTCCATGAATCGCGCCATAACGCGGGCCGGAAACATTGACGATCGGATCACCATCACCAAGCGTTTTCCAGACAACGCCCCCCCAGCCGGCTTTGAACGCCCGCACAACATTATATTCTTTATCGGTTGGCGGCGCCGAGGCGAGCCAAAATGGATTAGGTGATTTGATGCCTAAAAAATTCGTGCGAAGATTGGCCATGGATGTCTCTCCTTCGCGTTACGCGTGAAGCGATTGATGAATGGACAATGCGGCTTGCTTACCGTCTTCAACGGCGGCAACGGTCAGATCTTCACCACCAGCGATGCAATCGCCGCCAGCCCAAATACCTTTCACACTTGTACGTCGATACTGATCAACTTTGATACGGCCGCCTTCAAGTTCAAGTCTATCAGCACCACCCAAACCATCAGGCACAAAAATTTGTCCGATGGCTGTCAACACCATATCAGCCTTCACACTATAGCGCTGTCCGGTATCGACGAGTTTACCATTATCGAGATCGGTTTCTTCAAGCGTCACGCCAGTGACAAAACCATTTTGACTTTCAAGAGCGACAGGCTTTACAAAAGTACGCAGTGTAACCCCATGGGTTTGCGCAACTTCCTGTTCGTACTTGCTGGCCTTCATCACATCTTGCCCGCGACGATAAGCAATCGTTACATGGTCAGCGCCGAGTTTTCTGGATTGCACAGCCGCGTCAATGGCGGTCATACCGCCACCAATCACAACAACATCGCGACCAATCGCAAGTTTAGACAAATCTTTTGCTTGTCTCAATTCAGCAATGAAATCGACGGCATCCCGCACACCGCGAAGCGTGCCTTCGCCGTCAACACCAAGCTTATTCACGCCGGCAAGACCAGTGCCGATGAAGACCGCATCATATGAACGACGCAACGAGGCAATATCGATTTGCTTTCCAAGCGCGTGATTGGTTTTAACTTCGATGCCACCAATCAACAAAACAAAATCAACTTCGCGTTGCGCAAAATCATTCGTCGTTTTGTAAGCGGCAATCCCATATTCATTGAGGCCGCCGAGTTTCTCTTTCGCCTCAAAAATCGTGACGCTGTGGCCCAATTCAGCGAGCTTATGCGCGCATGAAAGCCCCGCCGGACCACCGCCAACAACGGCTATTTTTTTACCCGTCGAGGCCGCGCGTTTGAATGGCTGTTTGCCTGCTTCCATCAAGCGGTCCGTTGCATAGCGCTGCAAGAGGCCAATCTTCACTGGCTTGCCCTCAGCAGCCTCACGAACACAAGCCTCTTCGCAAAGAGTTTCCGTCGGGCAGACGCGCGCGCAGATGCCGCCCAGAATATTGGATTTAAGGATGCTTTCCGCAGCGCCAAGATCATTACCGGCTGCGATTTCGCGAATGAAGAGCGGAATATCAATCGAAGTCGGGCAAGCAGTCTGACACGGCGCATCCGAGCAGAAATAACAGCGTTCCGCTTCAACAAAGGCCTCATGCCGCGTCAAAGGCGGGTGAATATCGGAGAAATTGGCTTTGTAATCATCTGCCGTGAGGCGCCCTGATGCCAAACCGCCCGTTCTGACTGATCCCATCGCGTCCCCCTCTTCGATGGCTCGTAACTCCATCGGATGGAATTTGACCAATTGGTCAGATTTCCGCACGGGTCGCGGATTCTGTCAAGGCGGCCTGAGCGGCATGTGGAGCCTATGAAGCAATCCGTTCGATTCCTGGCGGGGGACAGGCATTTTTTCAGATGCACTCGCCGCCACAGTCGTGACTATGACGCCTAGGACCACCAAAGCCACGCCTATGATGCGTAAGAGCGAAACTGGACGCTCTAGAAATCCGGCAATGGCGAAATGATCAAGTGCCAAAGATGCGATCATCTGGCCGGTCACAACGGCGGTGATGAATACCACCGCACCCAGTTCCGGCGCCGTGATAAGTGCGACAGTAATTAAAAGCGCACCCAAAGCACCGCCAACCCAAATCCACCAAGGTGTTGCCGAGATCGTTGCAAGTGTTGGCGGCCCCACACGAAAAAGCACCAACATCGGCAAGATCGAAATCACACTCACGGTCAAAGACACCATGGTCGCCCATAAAGGATGACCTAAAGTCCGAGACACTTGTGCGTTTAGCCCCGCTTGTACGGTAATGACCGCGCCGCCTATGGCAGCCAAAACGATAAGACGGATACTAATGATCCCCGCTCCCTGAATAAAGGTCTCATTTAATTGGTCCTGATTCTAAAGCGAGGCGTCCTGTTGAAACGCGCGTGCCAAACGACGCTCGCGATAAATCATATAGAGTCCAGATCCAATAACAATAAAGGCACCGAGAAACACAACCGGATGCGGAATATCGCCGAACAGAAAAAAGCCAATCGCCACCGCCCATACAAGTGATGAATATTCGAACGAAACAATCACAGACGCGTCGGCAAAACGATAAGAGGATGTGATCAGAATTTGTCCGATGCCGCCAAAAATTCCTGAACCGATCAAAAACAAAGCCTGTTCTTCAGTTGGCGGCTTCCAAATAAAGATGGATGTCACAAGACCAATCAAAGATGTCACGACAAGAAAATAAAAAACGATTGTTCCAGTTCGCTCAAGCTGCGCTAGTTTGCGAATTTGAATTGATGAAAAACCATTACAAAGCGACGCCATCAAACCCGCCATCGCCCCAAGCGCCGGACCTTCGGCAAAAAAATCTCTAAAATCATGACCGGAAAAATGCGGTGCCGTCATAATCAAAGTGCCAACAAATCCGATTGCAATCGCGATCCAGCGATAGGAGCGCACATTTTCTTTCAAAAGCAAAGCCGCTAGTGCGGTGGAAATCAAAGGCGCGAGATAACCAAGCGCGGTGGCGTCAGGAAGAGGCAAAAAGGCCAGCGCGTTAAAGCCAAAATACATACCGCCGGAACCGGAAATGCTTCTCAACAAATGACCGCCTAAACGCGTTGTTTTAACCGCGCCGCGTAATTCATCATTCCACCATAACCAAAGTGCGAGGGGGATGAGCGCAAAGAACGCGCGGAAAAACATCAATTCGCCAATCGGCATATCACGGCTCGCGAGCTTCACAAGCGCCGACATGATCAGAAACGCAAAGATCGACGCGATCTTTAACGCGATACCGATTGTCGGATTGGCACTGCCGCTCATTCACATTCACTCTAGAGTGTCGCAATTAGATCACGAACAGGATGTCTTCTGATGAAGTCCACCGACACCATGAAAGAGTGCAAGCCACATAGCAGCTCTGCGTCACGGCGATTGAAAAGAAAACTGGCACAGAAGAGTTGTTACTCCTCTATACCAGTCTGTTACCATAAACACCGTTTCGCGTGCCTTAAAGCACGCGGTGAGTTTGATTACTCAGCAGGCGCTTTCAAAGTGAGCTTTTTATCTTTGCAGAAATCCATGGTGACCGGATCAATCGACGAGCCGTCTTCAAATTTGGCCGAAATTGTCACATTGCATTGGCTGCCAAGCTTGAGAGCGACGGATTTTTTCGGGGCCAAAGGCGCCTTCAAAAGATTGGTTTCCTGCGTGGTCGGCTCGGCGGGCTTATCGGACGAGAACCAATTCATTGGGGCAGCCCACCAATCTTGTGATTGAGGTGCAGGCGCCGAAGCCGGAATGATTTCGATCTTTGTGAATTCAACGACCGCCGATGTGCTTCCATTGACAAGCGTGACAGAAGCCGTTGGAGCGGCTTTTTTGCCAGGTGTTGCTGGCTTGGTTGTGGCATGCGCCGCTGATGTTGCAACAACCGCGATAAAGCCAATCGCGAAAACTTTAGACAAGGACCTCATCGGTCAAACTCCTCAAATAGGGAACGGGAAGGGGGACGCATTCAGCACACTTCGCTATTCTCAGGCGAGCCCTGCGGCAAGGCAAGAAAAAAGCCGCCCTGCGCCAAATTTTTTTTCCGCTAAAAGGCATGAAATCGAGGAACTCGCGGCCTATGCCGTCTCATCGAGCGGTCGCGCTTCCTCGGGAATCATAATGGGAATGCCGTTACGGATCGGATAGGCAAGCCGCGCCCCGGCGCTAATCAATTCCGAATGGGCTGCGTCATAGCGCAACGGTCCTTTTGTCAAAGGACAAACCAAGATTTCAAGTATTTTTGGATCAGGCGCCGCTTGAGCGGAAGAATTTTTTTCGTTCATAATTTTCACTGTAACAGAGAATCGGAACCATCATCACGTCGCGCCAATTCGATTTCTGTGATCGCCACGAGAAGCTCAGCGCGAGTTTTCAAATCTTTCGCTTCAAGCAAAGCCTGTTTCTCTCTAATGCCAAAAGGCGCCATCATCGAAAGCGCATTGACCAGAGCCTCATTTGAAGCGGCGTCAATGCCCTTCCAATCAATAGAGAGGCCATTCGCTTGTGAAAATTCGCGCAAGGCAGACAAAACCGCTTCACGATCAACCGCGGTCTCTCCCGCATGCGCTTCGAGATCCGTCATAAATTCATCATAGCGGATTTGACTTTGACGAAAGGGTGTTACCGCCGTCAATTCTTTTTCGATACGAAAACGACAAACACCCGTCAACGTGATGATGTAGCGATTATCACCAGTTTCGGCGAATTGAGTGATGCGCCCTGCACATCCAACATTAAAAAGATCAGACGATCGCGCACGAATGGTGGCATCGCCATCGGGTTGGATCATGCCGATCAAACGATGCGTGCGCAGCGCTTCATCGATCACCGCGAGATAGCGAGGTTCAAAAATATTCAGAGGCATCTGCCCGCGCGGCAATAACAACGCGCCCGGCAAAGGAAAGAGGGGCAGAACAGAAGGCAGATCAGAAGGGCCTCGATAAATCACATTCATCTCGAACCTCTTACAATAATGGTTACCAATACTCCTGATTAACGGAACAACAACGCCGAGAGCTTACGACGCCCGGCTTTCGTCTTTTCATCCATGGGGCCCCACGCATCAAAGAACTGAAGCAATTGTTTGCGGCCCCCATCATCGTTCCATGTACGATCGCGTTTGACAATCTCGATCAATTCATCAACCGCCTCATCATGTTGGCCTTTAGCCGCCAAAGCGAGCGCATAATCAAAACGCGCTTGGTGATCATTCGGATTGGCTGCGACCGAGGCTTCAAGACCATTCAAATCACCAACAGATGAGGTTTGTTCCGCTAGGTCAATTGCCGCGCGCGCGGCAACAATCTCCGCATCTTTTTGGCGATCATCAGGGACGGATTCGAGATAGGCTTTTGCCGCGTCGAGCTGACCTTGATCAATATAGATTTTCACAAGCGCGCCGATGGCGGCCGTGTTGCCGGGGTCCTCATCAAGAACAGCGCCATAGGCTTCGACGGCCTGCGCAACATCGCCTGCAGCAAGCACTTGTGCGGCCGCTTCAAGTAGCTCTTTAACACCGCCCGACATTTTACCAGCGATTCTTTCGAGAAATGTTTTGATCTGGCTTTCCGGCAAGGCGCCGACAAATCCATCAACCGGCTGACCTTTATCAAAGGCGATCACGGCAGGGATCGATTGAATGCCAAGCTGCCCCGCAATTTGCGGATTATCATCAATATTCATTTTGGTGAGACGCACGCGCCCCTTTGTCGCCGCCACAGCCTTTTCAAGCGCGGGCGCCAATTGCTTGCAGGGTCCACACCAAGGCGCCCAGAAATCGACGAGCACGGGTTGCTTCATCGACTCCGCGATCACATCCTGACGGAAGCTCGCCGTGGTCACATCCTTTGAGCCCGAAGCCGAGCCAGCCTGTTCCTGCAAAGTCATCTTCGACCTCAACTCAAACTCGGTTCTGCTGAAACGGATCCAACGCAGAACCGTCTCAAAGTATTAGTCTTTGACATAGGCATGGTGGGGCCGCGGGGCAATGCGGCCAAAAGCCTAAAATTAAGAATTCTCGGTCGGCGCCGCTTCACCAACTGTGAGAATGGCGGGTTGATGTCCGGTTTTACCCATAAAAGCGACGAGATCATCCCGCGCAATCCCCGTCGTCATTGTGTTGACGAGCGGATGAACGTTGATCCAATCATATTCCATGAGCCGCCGATCAAAATTGGCGCTGACCCGCCCGGCTTTGTCATTGATCACCGCAAAAGGCGTCACAGAACCCGGCTCCACACCAAGATGCTCCCGTAATTGATCAGCTGAACAGAAGCTCACCCGACCTGACCCACCGATCACTTCATGAATGGTTTTTAGATCGATCCGCGTGTCTTCCAACGCCGAGATCAGAAAAAGATTGCCCTTTTTGTCCTTGATAAACAGATTTTTGACATGGGCGCCCGGAATTTCGCCGCGCAGGCTCTTTGACTCCTCAACCGTGAACACGGCCGGATGGGTGATCGTCTCGGTTTTAATGCCCATATCATCGAGAAAGGCAAAAAGATCTTCGGGCGTCGCAGGCATGGGCTCATTTCCATAGATTTCATCGGGTGGCCCCTTCTAGAAGCGGCGCGCAGACCTTCGCAAGGGGAAAGCCTGCTTTCGATTCGGGAGAACCGATGAATTTCTTGCAGCTCCGCAAAATCCCTAAGCCCCGTGCCTGTTGCATCTCCCGAGAACTTGAGTCATATAGCCTGGACTGAGGCTTAACGGCCTGGCCGATCAAGGATGCGGGTGTAGCTCAGGGGTAGAGCACAACCTTGCCAAGGTTGGGGTCGAGGGTTCAAATCCCTTCGCCCGCTCCAAAATCGGCTGCCTTTCCCCTTTGCACTCTCGACTTATCTTTGATCCGCGGTCAGACGTCGTCCGGAGCGGATTGGCACGCGGTTGGGCTTCGCACGGAGAAAAAATATTATTGGGTTCAAATCCAATTTTCTATTTTTGAAAATTCTGGCCCGCTGCAAAATCGGCCTACTCTTCCCTTTAAACCCTCGAAAAAATACGATTTGCCCGGATTTTGCGGTCAATCGAGGATTTTTTGCATAAAAACGAGATCGAGCCAGCGATCAAATTTCCAGCCGACCTGTTTTAAATGGCCGGTTTCAACAAAGCCAAGCTTTCGATGAAAATGGATTGAGCCAGCATTCTCGGCGGAAATACCGCCAATCATCACATGTTTCCCAAGCGCCCGGGCGGCTTCGAACAGAGGCGGCATCAGTTTTTTACCAACACCTTTGCCGTGATGATGGCGATGGACATAGACAGAATGCTCGACCGTGTGGAGATACCCATCATGCAGCCGGAATTCGCCGAAACTTGCAAAGCCCAAAACATCCTTGCCGAGCACGGCCACGAGAACCGGAAAATTGCGCTCACGCCGCGCCTCAAACCACGCCCTTCGATTTTCGAGCGTGACCGCGTGATGCGAAAAAATCGCGGTTGAATTCAGGATTTCATCATTCACGATTTCAAGAATTCCGGGCAGATTGGCGATCTCGGCGGGGCGTATGGTCAGTGTCATGGTCGTCTGCAAAGTGAAAAGAATTGTTGTGGGGAGAGATTAGCCCGCGAACCTAACTGAGGCGAGACGAATTTTTCGCGATCTTGTCTGCCCTTATCGCCGTAAGAAGAGCAGGGCCAATCATGAGGCTCAATACTGCAACAAATAGACGCAATGCCTTGCCTTTAGGCCGAAAGGGCTTAGGTGAGGTCCTCTTCCTGATCGCTTTACCCCTTTTTGGAGTGAATACACCGTGTCTTTTCTCGATGCCCTCACCTGGCGCTATGCCGCAAAAAAAATGGACCCTTCGCGCCGCGTGTCAAAAGACAAGGTGGATACCATTCTCGAAGCGATCCGTCTCTCGCCGAGCTCAAGTGGCTTGCAGCCTTTTCACGTCATCGTGATCACCAATCAGGCGCTCAAAGATAAAATCGTGCCGATTGCCAGCGGTCAGACACAAGTCGCCGAATGTTCGCATCTCATCATTTTTGCTGCATGGGATAGTTACACGCCTGAGCGCATCAATCAGTCATTCGATTACACGATTGCACAACGTGGTGTCGGCACGAATGAGCGTACTGAAAATTATCGGAAGAGTCTGATCGCCGATTATTGCGCGCGCGATTCCGAGATCAATTTCCAGCACACATCAAAACAGACTTATATTGCGCTTGGTATTGCGATGGCGGCAGCAGCCATTGAACATGTTGATGCCACGCCGATGGAAGGCTTTGACCCCGAAGCGCTCGATGCGTTCTTAGGCTTGCGTGAAAAAGGATTGCGCTCGGTGACGATGCTCCCCATCGGTCATCGTGATGAAAAGAATGATTGGCTATTGGCTTTGAAAAAAGTTCGTCGCACCAAGGAAGAGCTTTTCACGCATCTTTATTAATAGATTTCGAAGCGTTTCACTGTGATGGTATCACGGCGAAACGCTTCGTTTTTACTCTGAGGAAATCGTTGATGATCAAAGTCTTTTATGATGGTAAATGCGGACTCTGTCGGCGCGAGATCGGCCATTATCAAAAAATCGCAGCTCCTGACGATTTCCATTGGGTGGACATCACCGAAGACAAAGACAATTTGGCTCAGGCCGGATTGACCTTTGATGTCGCGCTCCGGCGCATGCATGCGCAAGATCAACAAGGCACACTCTATAAAGGCGTCGACGCATTTATTCTGGTGTGGCGACATTTGCCGCGCTGGAAATATTTAGCGCCATTCATAGCGCTCCCTGTTATTAAACAGATCGCTGATTTTGCCTATAATCATTTTGCTGATTGGCGCATTGATCGGCTTCACGCCGCGCGGTGCGACCTCCCTGTCGCCACCGAGCGCCAAGATTCTTAATGTGAGAATTTTCGATCGCAGACTGAAGGCCGACCCGCGACATGCAGTGTTGCTCTCGCTGACGAACGCTCTGCAACAATTTTCCCCTTAGAGATGACCGTCGTCCGGTTGGCGCGTAAACGAATGGCTTCAACCTGATCATTCGCTGGCCTGCCCCCGTGAGGCGATCCAGAGGTTATGTTAGTTTAATATTGCGTTTGGTGCCAGCCGTTGAGTGGCCGGCGTAGCTGGTTTGAGTTACGGAGCCGGCCATTGCAGAACCTCAGGTGCTGGCGGCTGATATCGAAGCGATGAGTGCGGTCTGATTGTGTTGTAGCGGCGCCGCCATGTTTCAATCACGATCTTGACCTCCTTCAGCGTGTAGAGGATCTCGCCGTTTAGAAGTTCATCTCGGAGTTTCGAGTTGAAGCTTTCGCAATACCCGTTCGACCTAAAATCGCTCCACCGGAGCGATTTATTGACGGTCTCACCCCACGGTGACCCGGGATAGATCCGGATGGGCTTGATACCGACTTTGGTCAGCCAATCTGTGAAGGGTTGGCAAGAGAACTCCGGGCCATTATCGGAGCGCAGATAGTCAGGTTTCCCTCGTTTAAGCAGTATGGGGTAAAGCGCTTCCAGAACCTCAGATGATCCCATCTTGTTGGCAACCGTCACGGCGAGGGCTTCGCGTGTGTATTCATCAAGAACTGTCAGCATCTTGTAGGGACGGCCATTGCTGAGCTTGTCATGGACAAAATCAATCGACCAGACATGGTTCGGGTAATAGGGTCGTAGCTGGATGATGGACGCATTATGGTGGTGGAGCCGTTTGCGACGCTTATGGCGAGCGGGCAGCTGCAAACCCTCTTCCCGCCATATCCGCTCGACCTTCTTGTGATTGATCAAAAGGCCCTCGATCTGCAAAAGCTCATGGATCTTGCGATATCCATATCGGCCATATTGCTTGGCCAGCCGGATCACGGCCAAGCGCTGATCATCATCGCTCTTCTGGGTGCTCTCATAGCGCAGGGTGCTGCGGGCAATCCCAAGAACCTCGCATGTCCGCCGCTCGGATGTGCCGAGCTTCTGGCGTGCCTGAACGACCGCACCCTTCAGGTCTTCAGCACTCAGATCTTGGGTTTTAAAAAATCCAGGCTTTCCTTCAGGATCAGTTTGTCGAGCTCAAGATCCGCAACGATCTTCTTGAGCCGCTGGTTCTCCTTCTCGAGAGCCTTCAACTCCGTCAGCTGCGGCTTCGCCATCCCGCCGAACTTCTTGCGCCAGATATAATAGGTTGCGTCACTAATCCCCGCCGTTCGACATGCCTTGGCAACATCCGCACCCGCCGCCAAATCCAGTTCAACTTGGCCGCAAAATCCTCAAACAATCCTCATCCGAATATCGCTTCCGAGCCATCTCCAACCCCTCCCATTGACACCACAATAATGGCTCAACTTTAGGGGGCTAAGACAGAGGCTAAGGTCAGCGAAATCAGTGTGATCAGTGATTACAGCGGTCGTGTTGTTTTCGAGAGAAATGAACTGGGCTTTGCATACCGTCAATGAATACCGAAACCTCAGCAGGTTTCGTTTGCGCAATAATCTTGCCACGACGAATGACGTTTAGGCGATCTGCACGTAATCTCACCGCCTCGATGCAGTCCGCAGCTCCCAAAACCACCATATCTGCGTAACATCCAGGCTCCAGTCCGTATCCCTTCAGGCACATCGCAGCTGCCCCAGAATAGGTAATGGACTGAACTGCGCTCTCCATCTCCGCAACAGAATTCATCTGCGCCTCATGTATGCCCATATGGGCGACTTCCAGCATGTCGTAAGTTCCCAAAGGGTACCAGGGATCAAGGCAGCAATCATGTCCAAAAGCAACATTGACGCCACGTCGCATCAGTTCCTTGATACGAGTAACACCCCTGTATTTTGGATAATGCTCCGAGTCGCCGTCACCCTTCGAATTCGTCAGAGGGTTAGCGATCACATTGATGTTGGCTTCGCGAACCAAATTCACCAGTTTGCTGAAATAATAATTGTCCATAGTACGCATTGATGTGACATGGGACGCCGAAACCCGTCCATTCATACCAAGACGATGCGCATGATAAGCCAACATCTCAATATGACGCGACATCGGATCATCGCTCTCGTCACAGTGCATATCAACAAGCAGTCCACGATTAGCGGCGATTTCACAAAGTGTCTTCACCGAGTCGTGTCCGTCCTGCATTGTACGTTCGAAATGCGGTATGCCACCAACAACATCAACGCCCATGTCGAGCGCTTGGCGGAGGAGCATCTCGCCTTCAGAAAACCGAAACAAACCTTCTTGAGGAAAGGCAACAAGCTGGATATCGATTAACGGTTTCATCCGCTTCTTTACCTCCAGAAGCGCTCTGACACCCGTGAGCTTCGGATCACAAACGTCGACGTGACTGCGGATTGCAAGATTTCCCCGGGCAATGGCCCATTGGCATAAATTTACCGCGCGGTCGTAAACTTCTTGCTCAGTGATGATCTGCTTCAATTCCGCCCATATGGCAATGCCTTCGAACAGGCTTCCGAGGACATTCCGGCGTGGGATACCAGTCGTCAGCGTAGCATCCATGTGAAAATGTGGATCGACGAATGGAGGTGTCACCAGATTTCCAAGCGCATCGATCTCAGTCGCCGCCAAGGCTTGAAGTTTCGGCCTCGTCTCTACAATTCGCTCGCCGTTGACGCCAATATCAATCCCCTGACGGCCGTCGGGAAGCGTCGCGTTTCTAATTATCAGGTCTAGGCTCATCCTGATTCCCTTTCGTCAATATTATTTAGCGTTCACCTTTGTGATAGGCCTGCATTAGCGCTTGCGGGACGCCGGCGCGCCTAGCCATTACAACCAGCGCAACAATGGATAGCATGTAGGGCATCATCAAAAAGACTTGGTAAGGTAGCACACCTTCAATGACATGCTGCAGTCGAAGCTGGAATGCATCAAACAGTGCGAACAAAATTGCCCCCAGTAAGGCCTTTTCCGGCTTCCAAGATGCAAAGACGACCAAGGCAATGCAGATCCAACCTCGCCCTTGCACCATTGTTGGAAAGAAACTGTCAAACGCGGCAGTGGTGAGGAAGGCCCCTCCAAGCGCTATAATGGCGCTTCCAGCGGAAACCGCGACAATCCTAATGATGACGGGATCCAACCCTTGCGCCTCCACGGCATGTGGATTTTCTCCTGTCATGCGTATGGCAAGTCCAGCAGGCGTTCTAGCTAAGATATAGGATACAAGTATGACAAGCAGTATAGAGAGGTAGGTCGGCATCGTCTGGCTGAACAAAACCTCGCCAGCAAAGGGGATATCTGACAAGTATGGAATTGATAACGACTGGAATGGAACAATCTTTGGCGGGGTCGCCGATACGGGTAACCATAGCCGGAAAACATAGTATGTAAGACTCGATGCAAGCAAGGTAATACCAAGTCCGATCACATGCTGTGATAAAGCAAACGGTACTGTAAGAATAGCATGCAGTAATCCAAAAATGGCTCCGGCCGTTGCTGCAAACGCAAGGCCAAGCCATAAGTCGCCACCCTTAAACACAGTGATCCAACCAACGAAAGCGCCGATTGTCATGATTCCTTCAATGCCGAGATTGAGAACGCCGGAACGTTCACATATCAGAGCGCCAAGAGTACCAAATATTAAAGGAGTTGAAATTCGGAGGACTGCTGCCCAAAGACTAGCTGAGAGCAGTATATCAAGAAGTTCACTCACAGGCGCACCCGATAATTAGTAAGCATGACCGAAATAAGCATAGTCAATAGCGATATCGCCACGATGACGTCGGCAATGAAAGTCGGAACTCCGAGTGCCCGGCTCATGCCGTCGGCACCAACAAACAAAATGGCGACAAATAATGCTGCGCCAATCACGCCGATAGGATTCTGCGCAGCAAGCGTGGCGACGACAATTCCAGAGTAGCCATAGCCAGGAGAGAGATCTGTCGTTACGTAACCCTTGATACCCGTCACCTCTAACGCCCCAGCAAGGCCAGCAAGTCCGCCCGACAGACATGATACGAGGATGAGTATTTTTGAAAGTGATATACCTGAAAAGCTCGCTGCCCTTGGATTTAGGCCAGCAGCTCGGGACTCGAAGCCGAAAACCGTCTTCGCATTCACCGCCCAAACCAAAATCGCTGCGACGACCGCGATTATAAACCCAATGTGCAATCGCGTTCGAGGTACGAGTTTGGGTAGTTTAAATTCGGGAGACACTGGCACCGACTGCGGCCAACCAAATGCGAGGGGGTCCTTGAGCGGACCTTCAATCATCATCGACACAAATAAGATGATAATAAAGTTTAAAAGGAGTGTGGTTACAACTTCGTCAACCCCAAACCTCAGCCTAAGTAAGACAGGCCCGAACAGAATAAGGGCTCCTACCCCCGCTCCCGCCAGCAGCAGTGCGAAGATACTAATCAATACAGGAACACCCGACAGCATTGAATGGCCAATTGCGGCTGTAGTGAGGGCGCCCAAGTAAAATTGGCCTTCTCCGCCGATATTCCAGAGCCTCACACGAAAGGCTACTGAGGCAGCCAGACCAGTGAGGATAAGGGGCGTTGCACGCGCGAGTGTTTCGGTTATCGAGAGCCGCGAGCCAACGGCAGAAACAGCAATTTGTAGATATGCATCAAACGGGTTGACGCCGGCAGAAAGTATAAGCAACCCGCTCGGTAAAAGTGCCGCCAGTATCGCCCAGACGGGTGCCATTAATAGGTTTATCGTGGGAACATGTGTCCTTCGTTCAAGCCGCACCGGTCATTCCTCCCAGATACCAGCCATCATGAGACCGATTTTGCGAGCGTCGATATTGTCAGTCTCCACCGCTTTCGACATTCGCCCTTTGAATACCGCCTGCACTCTGTCAGACAACGCGACTACTTCATCAAGGTCTTCCGAAATAAGCAGGATGGCAACACCTTTTTGGCGGGCATCAAGGAGTTCACAATGGATCGCGGCGACTGCGCCTTCATCGAGCCCTCGCGTAGGCTGATTGGCCACCAGCAAGCGTGGCGAAGCTGTAAGATTTCGTCCAAGTATCAGCTTCTGCAGATTGCCCCCCGAAAGAAGTCTTGTCTTTGTGTCTGGCGTTGCGCCGCGGATATCAAACTGATTAATAAGGGCATCCGCAGAGGCTTGCGCGGCCTTACGATTGACGAGGTTATAGCGAGAAAGCTCTCTCTGTCTCACTTTTTCAAGGATTACGTTTTCCCAAACGCTCATTTCTCCAACCACACCTTCCGCATGCCGGTCTTCCGGGATCCTGGCAACGCCTGACGAGACAAGTTCGCGCGCTGAAACGTGAGTAATCGATTGACCGTTGTATGTCAGAGTTCCATTTGAATGTTGAACCAATCCGGAGCAAAGCCTTCCAAGAGCGGCTTGGCCGTTACCTGCAACACCTATGATGCCCAGCACTTCTCCGGACCTAACTTCAAAGAAAATATTTTCTAAACTTGCGCGGCCGTCTTCGAAGACACTCAGCCCCTTCGCCGCAAGCATAACCTCGCCGCGAATTGATGCCTGACGCACGGGACGGGATACGTGCCGGCCTACCATCAATTCAGCCAATTCGTCACGGTTTGTTTCGGCAACAGATCTTTCCGCAATGACCCGTCCACTCTTCAGGACAATGATCCGATCAGCTGCCCGCATTACCTCGCCGAGTTTGTGTGAAATGAAAATCAGTGACAGGCCTTCTTTTGCCATGCCACGGAGAATTGAGAATAATTGCTCGGCTTCGATTTGAGTGAGCACAGCTGTCGGTTCGTCTAGTATCAGGATGCGCGCCTCACGGAACAGTGCCTTGAGAATTTCTACACGCTGCCTTTCGCCAACGGACATGTCGGCAATTCTCTTGTCTGGATCGATAGCAAGGCCAAATTTCTGCGCAATGACCAGTAACTTACTCCGCGCTGCCTGACGTTTGGTCCAAATTGACCTCATCGGCTCGGTGCCGATCATTACATTATCGAGTGCGGTCATGTTGTTAGCGAGTGTAAAATGCTGGTGCACCATGCCAATGCCGGCTATGATCGCGGCTCGTGGGCGACCGGAGGAAAGTTGTTTTCCGAAAGCCGTTACCTTACCCGAATCGGCTTGATAATGCCCAAATAGAATATTCATCAAGGTTGTTTTGCCGGCCCCGTTCTCGCCGAGCAAAGCCAGGATCTCTCCCGCCCTTAATGTGAGACTGATATTAGAATTAGCGAGTATGGGACCAAACTTTTTGGTAATGTCCTTTAACTCAAGTACATTGGGTCCAATCACGACGCTCTCCTGAATTGGGCCACAGATAAAACAATTTTGCTTCAATTTCCAGCGTGCCGTCTAGTTTGATGAGACCCAGATCACTTCCAATGGGATAGAGCAAGCGCACCGCAAACGGCATATCCATAGAGTCGCGTCTCTAGTGGATTGATATTACACGTATTCCAACGATATTCGCCAGCGTCGCGTTTGATGCAATCTCCGCCATATGACCGAAATGCCGAATAACTTTATGGTCAGTCGGGAATAAGGCGATGGTGGGCGAAGGAATAGGCAGCACGGGCGTTTTGATAACATCATTATCGTCAAAGATGTTCCATGACAGATGTTCAATCCTCACTCTGTCGAGATCTGCTGCAAAAAAGGTTGGTAGCGTTAATGCTGCGAACGTATAGCACCATAGCATAGGCAATTTACGAGACATCTGGTTCATCATCGCTAATAAAGGCGATAGTAAACCAGTACGAAAGGTTGACGGATAGCGTTATCTTTATAATCTCGTTGGCTCTTTGTCCAAGCTTGGTAAACACCTACTCATCGACCTGCCAAATGATATATCGCTTACGGGTAAAAAGATCGACCGCTCTTTGTGCTGCCGCGTGTTGAGCATTAGAGATTTTTGCAATTCCTGGTTTTGTTTCGACTACGCCGATCCGAATCATTTCAACCCTTGGGTAGCAAAACGAAGATCAGGAGCACGTCCTTAGGTGGCAACGCAGCAGGCGAGAAGCACTATTCGTTTATTGCAAACTCATCTCGCCACGACAATTTCACCGACAATGCCGATGAGGCGGTTGTTGAATAATGGTCCGTTCGGTGTTGTGCCACGCGTTGGTTTTAAGCCTAAGACTCCGCGACATGCAGCTGGCAGTATAAGTTACATAAGTGATAGCGAAAAGGCCTGTGGCGATTGCGGCCGCTGCTCCGCCGAAGAAGCCATCGGGGCTAAATTCTGGTTGCCATGTTCTTCGAGCAATCAGGCCTATCGTCGGCGAGGGCGCGCGGGCCAATCCAAATTCGGGCTCAGTGCCGAAACCAAAAATACAATAATCCTGAAATGCGGGATTACCGTGCTAACGCACTATCCTCGCCTACCCTCTTTGCCGCTTCAACCACGTTAACTAACCTGCAGCCACTAGTAACCCTGCTGCCGCATTGCCGAGATCTTTCACTAACAATGGAACACCATAAAAGGGCCCGCGTTCGGCAATCTTGAATGTCGCATCCAGCACTACAGTTTAGGTTAGACCTAGCTGAACGTTTACGTAACCGACTGTGCCAAGTTTACCCTACGCGGTAGCTTTCTGAATTGCAGTCTTAATAGCCTTCTGTGCTGTCAGCTTTCCGCTGCAAACGGCAGCGGAAAGCGACGCAGTATAATAAATTGGGGAATCACTTGGATGATAATTTATAATAGTGGATCAACCAAATATCCCTTATTACTTTGGCTCCGCCAAGTTAATTGCCACCTCGAACTGACCCGCATTGATTGCGGCCTGCTTGGCCTTCATTACCTTAATGGCATCATCTGGAATACCGTCCTTTACATACACAAGTTCGGAGCCACCATGCTTCATAAAGGAGTATTCAGTATAGTCCTTGCCAACACGTTTCTTGGCCACGACATCCGCCACAATCGCATTTATCGTCGGGCGGAAATTCCAAACAGCACTAGCGAATACTGTACCGGGATATTGTGCTGAAAAATCGATTAAAGAGCCAATTGCCAGCACCCCTCGTTCCTTGCAGGCGTCTGCGGTGCCAATACGCTCACCATATAAAACGTCAGCTCCCGCATCAATCTGGGCAAGAGCAGCTTCCTTCGCTTTCGCGGGATCAAACCATGTGCCGATAAAGCCGTTAAGGAATTTTGCATCTGGGCGCGTCTCCCTTACACCAGCTCGAAAGGTATTTATTACTAGGTTCACTTCCGGTATCGGATATCCTCCAACAGATCCAAAGATTCCCGATTTAGAAAGTCTGCCAGCCAATATGCCAGCAAGATAGCAGGCCTCATGCGTGCGAGTTCCAAATACGCCGAAATTATCCCCCTGCGGCCCGCCTGAAGATCCCATGAGGAACGGTGTGTTCTTGTAGTCGGATGCAACTTGGCGAGCCTCATTTTCAACTGCATAGGATTCGCCCCATATCAATTGTGCGCCTTGATCTGCATATTCACGAAGCGCTCTTGGATAATCGGTAGCAGCCACACCTTCAGAAAATACATAATCAATTAGCCCGTCAGAGGCTGCAGATTTGAGGGCAAGGTGGACGCGAGAATTCCAAGCATTCTCGACTGGCGATGCATGTACTCCGGCAACTTTGATTTTGCCACTAGCAAGAGAAGTGCCTGAGAGCGTAGACAATGCACCCAGAGCCAATCCACCTTGCACAAAATGGCGGCGAGTTATATGTAACTTCATAAGTTTTATCTCCCTTATTTATAGTTTTGACTAACGACTTCCGATGGCAAATTACAGGCAATCGAGGCATTAGCTTAGTGATCTTTTTTGCGCCTGTAAATTGTACCAAAATGTATTAGAACGATCCTATCAAAGGGTATAGCGAGCCGCGGTCAGTGATTAACGGTTTATCCTCAATAATATTTGATCAACAACTCCAACCGTGGGAATTTCAACAGAATTGGAAAGCACTCAGTATTGATCATCATATTGACTCAGTAATTTGTAGATTCATCGAAAGAGCAAAAAATATTTAACCTCTACATACTGTCTGATAGCATATTGGTAAAATAATTCGCATTGCGATTGTACACCCCAAGAATATCTAAATCTTTCAAGCAGGTCAACTGAATGAAGCAATGAGAAACGCTATTTTTGGATAATCTGCTCCGATAAAAAGTGCATCTTTTTCAACCGTATAGCTTTCACCCCAAAGGAATAAAGCGTCACTTTAAGTTTATTTGAGCAAGGCATGTAGGTCACCGATTACAGCAACACCTCTTAAGGATTTAGATTACATTTATCCATCATCAATAGCAAGCTACATCGCAGGAGGTATATACTAGCTCCAAGCATTTTCAATAGGTATAGAATTAATACCTGCAAATTCCACTAGGTCTGCCACTATAGCATTACGAAGATGGGCACGAACGGCGAAGGTCCGAGTAGCTGCTGCAAGCGCTTGTCGCCGGTCAATAAAATAGGCATAAAAACGTCCTTTCGAGGTTAAGTTTCAGTCTTCAGTAAGAGGAGCAAAATTTGCAGGATCAAGCATTTGCGGCCTACCCGGAAGGAATAGGCTAGCAAGACGCGGTGTGGTTTCTGAAATTATTTTTCCATTCCGAATGACAGCAATTCTGGTCGCCTTCATACGCACCGCCTCAATTGGATCACGCGCTTGGAGCAAGACCATGCTAGCTGGCCCGCCAACAGTTAAAGTGGGATCAGGAAGACCCATGGCCTTAGCACCATTAGTAGTAACAGACTCGAAAGCCCACGCCATTGCCTCACGAGAGGTCATGGGAACGGCATGAATACCCATATGGGCCACTTCGAGCATGTCAGCCGAGCCTAGGGAATACCACGGGTCCATCGTGCAATCTTGACCAAAGGCGACATTAACGCCGGCAGCGCGCAGCTCGGCAACCCGCGTAAGACCACGCCGACGCGGATAGCTATCGGAGCGACCCTGAAGAGTGATGTTGATCAAAGGGTTTGAAATAATATGGACACCTGCTTCAGCTATTAGCGGCAGAAGTTTGGAAGCATAATAATTATCCATCGAATGCATCGATGTGCAGTGCGATCCAACTGTTCGGCCTTGAAGACCAAGCCTCACCGTTTCGCTCGCTAAGGTTTCGATGTGGCGGGACATTGGGTCGTCAGATTCGTCGCAATGTAAATCAACAGTAAGGCCGCGCTTTTCGGCGATCTCGCACAGGCGTATAACGGAACGTGTTCCATCTTGCATCGTGCGCTCGAAATGCGGAATTCCGCCGACAACAGTAAGACCAAGATCCAACGCTTTAATTAAGTTAGCTTCAGCCTTGGGGTCGCGATATAGGCCGTCTTGAGGAAAAGCCACAAGCTGGAGGTCAATATAAGGTGCTACACGCTTTCTCACTTCAATCAGCGCTTGCGCGGCAATTAATCGATCGTCACACACATCGACGTGTGAGCGAATGGCTAGAAGGCCCTGTGAAACTGCAAGATCACAATAGCGAAGTGCTCGTTCCATTACATCTTCTACTGTTAGTAATGATTTCAACTCACCCCAAAGCGCGATACCCTCAAGCAGCGTTCCAGAACGGTTAATCCGCGGCAACCCGAGACTTAACGTAGCGTCCATGTGAAAATGAGGATCGGTAAAGGGGGGAGAAACGAGCCTACCCCGTGCCTCAATCACTCGGGTTGCTTCGCCGATGATGACCGGCGAAATCTCGACAATCCTGCCGTCCTTCACAGCAACGTCAACGAGGTTCGGAATGCTTATTAATTTTGCCGACTTAATAAGAAGATCTAGCATGATGGCCTCACAAATTAACTTAGAGCTCACCCAAAAATAAGTTTAATTTTTTAAGGTGACAATTTTGAAGAATTGGTCAAAAAATTTCTTATCCTCCTTTTTCAGAGCCCCTTAATTTGGTTGAACTGAGATTTTACTGCAAAGAAGATCTACTAATTTTTGAGGCGGATGTTCGAATATGGGCTTGAAGCCACAAACTCTCTAACTCTTTATAACTTTTTTGGCTCCGGATTTGAAACCGCCGCCATCTTCTAATACATTGATTTAATTGAATAAAATGGTGGAGCTGAGCGGAATCGAACCGCCGGCCTCCTCATTGCGAACGAGGCGCTCTCCCAACTGAGCTACAGCCCCCCGGGGCCTGGGACGCCACAACTCCGCCAGACCCTGTGATTGGCGTCGGGATAGAGACTTTCAACGCCAAAAGCAAGCCGGATCCGTACGCAGAACGACTTATAAAAGAGGCGTCCAAGGACCTGTTCGCGCGTATCATTCCATGACAATGTCAGCGCTCGGCAGCAAGGAGTTTGAATATGTCGCTTAGCCTATATGATCTTTCCGTTCCGGTTTTTGTGCAATCACTTGAGGCGCTCGCCGCCGTTTTGAAAAAGGCGGTCGCCCATGCCGAAGCCCGCAAGATCGAACCGCAAGTCTTGCTGTCGGCCCGCCTCTTTCCCGACATGTTCACTCTTACAAGACAGGTTCAGTTGGCTTCTGATTTTGCCAAAGGCGGAGCGGCACGCATCGCCGGTGTTGATGTCCCGAGTTATACGGATACCGAAGCGAGCTTTGAAGATTTAGACGCACGGATTGCCAAGACAATTTCGTTCATCACTTCAATCCCGAAAGATAAATTTGTCGGCGCTGAAAGCCGTGATATTACCGTACCGATGCGGCCGGAACCACGCGTGTTTAACGCACTTGTTTATCTTCGTCATGGCGCATTACCCAATTTCCTTTTTCACACCACGACAGCCTATGACATTTTGCGGCATAATGGCGTTGAACTTACGAAACGCGATTTCCTTGGAGTCTATTGAGCGATGAGAAGCGCGCTCAGTGTGAGGCGTTCGTTCTTTTGGAACGCGCTGCTCTTCTTGGGCTTGATTATTACAGGACCGGTGATGGCTGACATCGAAGAGCCTCAATATAAAATCATCGCGAAAGAGGGTGATTTTGAACTGCGCGACTATGCACCCTATATTGTGGCCGAAGTTGTCGTAGAAGGTGATCGCGATAGCGCCGTGAATGCGGGCTTTCGTATGCTCGCGGGTTATATTTTTGGTGGCAACACGTCGCAATCAAAAATCGCAATGACCGCTCCTGTAACACAATCTAAAGGTGAAAAGATCGAGATGACCGCGCCTGTTACACAAACAGGGAGCGGTCCTTCTTGGGTCATTCGATTTATGATGCCGCAAACCTATACAATGAGCACATTACCGAAACCCGATGATGAAAGAATTACACTCAAACAATTCAAAAGCCGACGTGTTGCGGTTCTTAAATTTTCAGGACTTTGGACCGAAGGCAATTTGAACGCGCGTCGCGAAGAGCTTGCAGCGATCATCATACATAAATCATTGAAGCCAAAAGACGAAGCGACTTACGCCTTCTATGATCCACCGTGGAAGCCCTTTTTCTGGCGTCGTAATGAAGTGATGCAAGAAATCGAAGGGCGTTAGAATAAGGGCTCTTCAGCTTGCAATAATTCAGTGATCGCGGTCACGGAATGATTTGTCAGATCTTTGGTAATCTCAGCCGTTACCAGCGAAACGAAAGACGAGGGTAATACGCGACGAAGTTCGGCCATTGCCCGAGGCGGCGCAACAAGAACAAGTTTTCTTAGTCTTGCCCGCCGATCTAAATCCACGAGATGTGCCATCATATCGCGTATGAAGTGATCTTCCTCTCTTTGATGCCAATCAGTCTCATCTGTCGATGCGCGTCGCGAGCCGACGCTCTCAAAAACACGACCGAGACGCGCTGCACCCAAATCGTGGGTAGGAAGATCAGGGTGATTGAGAATGGTTTCAACCGTGAGGCTCGGACGCTCGGCCGTGCCTTCATTAAAAAGAATAAAAGCTTTTTTGCCGTCACCAATAAGAACATGTGTGCCGGCTGAAAGAACGGGGAGTCCCATCACAAACTCTTTTCTGAACAGTCACACAAAAATATGCATGATCACACACGCAGAAAGATAATCATCTCTCGAGCTCCATTGTTCCGCGTATCGGGGAAATTACAGAGAATGGTAACTCACTTGAAACGCTTCAACGCCTTGTCGCGAGCGCGACGCCGACGACGGTTAGACCCATGCCCAGCATCTGCGTGATAACCATCGTTTCGCCAAAGGCGAAATAGGCTTCAATCGCAACACTTGGCGGCACAAGATAAATCAATGCTGCCGCGCGGGACACAGCCCCGCGCCGGATTAACAATAAGAGAAGCCCGATCGCACCAAGAGACAAAGCAAAGACTGACCAGGCCATGACAAGCCAAAAGCCGAGTGTAAAACTCACATGCAAAGGTTCGGTCAACAATGCGATAGGTGTAACGACCAAAAACGCTCCGATATATTGAACCGCCGTGATGCTTCTCAAATCGCCCTGCGGGATGAAGCGCTTTTGATAAAATGTTCCCGATGTCACCGAGACCATCGCAAAGGCGTTGATAGCTAAAGGAACAACCACGCTGTTCAAATGATCGAGATCGACCGTCGCAAGTTTTGGCTCAAGCACCAAGGCGATGCCGACAAAGCCAGCCACAATGCCAAGCCATTGCAAAAATCCGATGCGCTCTCGCAACAGAAGCGGCGCAAGCGCTGCGGTGAGAATCGGTTGGATCGCAGCGATCAAGCCGGAAATGCCTGAGGGCACCCCATGTGCGATGGCATACCACACGCCGCCAAGATAAAGCGCGTGAAGCAAAACGCCCGACACCATCACATGAAGCGCCGCGCGGTCCTTTGGCCATTGCGCCCGACTGAAAACCGCGATGGCGGCCATGGCCAAAAAGGCCAGAGCAAAGCGTAGCGACAAAAAAGTCAGGGGATCGGCATAATCGGCACCATAACGCGCCGAGACCCAGCCGGTTGACCAGATGACCACGAAAATAATGGGCGCAGCGCGCAAGAGCAGGTTGGACGAAGCGGGCGATGACAAAAGAGCGGATCCCTGAAAAAAGCGTCTGGTGGTGATAACGGATCGCTCTCGAAGGGTCGAGTGCCGCCAATGCAACACGCCTCGCCAGAAGCAGTGATTGACAAGGCGTGAAGATCAGTATTTGTGGCGGCGTCATTTTTTTATTTGTGACGGGCCTCATGTCTATCATCGCGCTCACAACTTCGCTCAAGAAAACGAAAACTGCCAAAACAGGCGGCGTGAAAACGCGCGCGTAAAGTCTCCCTGCTCCGGTCTCTCCCCCCGGTAGGAGATGAGACCAAACCACCCGGGGTCGGGTGTCATCAGGGGAGCGGATCAAGAGTTCAAGCAGCAAGGATTTCAAAAATGGGTTTCAAGGTCGCAATTGTCGGCGCCACGGGCAATGTGGGTCGTGAAATGTTGTCGATCCTCGCGGAACGTTCGTTCCCCGCGGATGAAGTGGTAGCGCTTGCTTCTGCGCGCAGCCTCGGCACTGAAGTCTCTTACGGCGACAAAATTCTGAAAGTTCAGAATCTTGAACATCATGATTTTTCGAAGACCGATATCTGCTTGATGTCGGCGGGCTCAAGCGTGTCGAAGGAATTGTCGCCAAAAATTGGCGCGATGGGCTGCCTTGTAATCGATAACTCATCCTGCTGGCGTTATGACGAGCGTGTGCCGCTTGTCGTGCCGGAAGTAAATGCGCATGTGCTTGAACCTTTCATGAAGGACAAAAAGCGCTTGAACATCATTGCGAACCCCAATTGTTCGACCGCGCAACTTGTTGTAGCGTTAAAGCCGCTTCATGAACGCGCAACCATCAAGCGCGTTGTGGTTTCGACCTATCAATCTGTGTCGGGTGCCGGCAAAGACGCGATGGACGAGCTTTTCAACCAATCGCGCGCGATTTTCTCAGCTGGTGAGGTCAAGCTCGAAAAATTCCCGAAGCGCATCGCTTTTAACCTCATTCCACAAATCGATGTGTTTATGGAAGACGGTTTCACCAAGGAAGAATGGAAGATGACGGTCGAGACAAAAAAGATTCTCGATCCAAAAATCAAACTGACCGCGACATGCGTGCGCGTGCCAGTGTTTATCTCGCATTCGGAAGCAGTGAATATCGAATTGGAAAAGCCCCTTTCTGCAGACGAAGCACGCACCATTCTACGCTCGGCGCCCGGATGCTTTGTCATCGACAAGCGCGAACCGGGAGGCTACATCACTCCGCATGAAGCGGCGGGCGAAGATGCGACTTACATCTCGCGCATCCGCGAAGATTCGACCGTTGAAAACGGTCTCGCTTTCTGGTGCGTCTCCGACAATTTACGCAAAGGGGCGGCATTGAACGCCATTCAAATCGCCGAGGCGCTCAACAATCGCAAATTGTTGAAAGCAAAAGGCTAAACACCTTCAGCATGAAAGAGCGACACGCGGCCGGGCACTTCGTCTATGGCCGCATGAAAAACGCCCGTCTCCGGATTGCGAATTCTGAGCGCACCGGAGAACACGTCGAAATAAGCGCCATGCAATTGAATCTTGCCGCGGCCCGCTAAAATATTCACGCACGGAAATGTCATCAAATTGTTGAGTGTATTCTCAATGGAGGCGTGAGCGAGTTTCTCGACATAATCATCAAGTGTATCGTTTTTGCGCGCACCAAGTTTGGCCGCCACAGGATCGATCAGACTGATCCATTTACCAATAAAATCACCAGGCGAGAGCGGTTGCGCTTGTTCATCGGCATAAGCGCGGATACCACCACAACGACCATGACCTAAAACAACGATATGTTTGACACGAAGCGCTTGTACCGCAAATTCAAGCGCCGCAGATGTGCCATGAAATTGTCCGCCCGTTTCAAAGGGCGGCACGAGATTGGCAACATTGCGCACAACAAAAAGTTCGCCTGGCCGCGCATCAAAAATAACTTCGGGCGAGACACGACTATCGCAACAGCCAATCACCATGATTTCAGGTTTTTGTCCGGTTGCGGCGAGATCTTCAAAACGCTCACGCTCGCGCGGCAGGCGCCCTTCCACAAAGGCACGATAGCCCTCTTGCAACCGCTGCGGAAAATTATTCGTCATGAAACCACCGTCGCCGGGTCAACATTGGCACCACAAAGCAATATGCCGACATGTTCGCCTTTTTTGGGCTTGTAAACACCTGACAACAAGGCAGCCAGTGCTGCGGCACCACCAGGTTCGCTCATGATGCGGAAGTCACTCCATAGAATTTGTTGCGCTTTATGAATGGCCTCATCATCAACAAGCGCCACATGATCAACCGCTTCTTTGGCAATTTCAAGAGCGTAACGACCAACAGTGCGCGCACCTAAAGAATCAGCCGCAACCGATTTCACATCAACCGGTACAGGCACGCCTGCTTGAAGTGCTGCATGGAGGCAACGTGAACCTTCGGGCTCAACACCAACAATTTTGACGCGGCCCTGCCACCATGAGGCAATACCGCCAATCAATCCGCCGCCGCCACACGCGATCAAAACCGTGTCGGGGAGCGGACCATCCTCTTCCCATTCTTTTCCAATCGTGCCCTGCCCTTCCAAGGTTTCGATCGCGTCGAAAGGGTGAACGAGAAGCGCATCGGATTGTTTTTGATAATCGAGACATGCCGCATAAGCGTCATCAAAGATCGCACCGCCGACAACCGCTTCAGCACCAAAATTGCGAATGGTTGCCACTTTAATGGGCGCTGAAATTTCCGGCACAAAGATTTTAGCAGGCAACCCGAGAGCCCGCGCAGCAAAAGCGACAGCCGCACCGTGATTACCACCTGATGCTGCGGTAACCGCGATCTTGGACGTTGCCTTCTTGATTAATGTGTTAAACGCACCGCGCGATTTGAAACTGCCGGCATGTTGCAAATATTCAAGTTTGAACGTTACCGCGCATTCGAGACCAAAGGTACGATCATTCAATTTCATGAGCGGTGTGCACCGGATATAGGGTGCGATACGTTGATGCGCCTCGATAATGGCGTCGCGTGATACAGGGAGCACCATCGTCGAATTCCTTAGCCTGCGATCTTCTGTAATTGCTTAAGAATGGCTTGACCCATTTCAGCGGTGCTCACAGCGTTTTGACCTGCAGCAGCGATATCCTTCGTGCGCAACCCTTGATCGAGCACATCAGAAATCGCCTTCTCTAACTTGTCGGCTGCCTCTGTCATGCCGAAAGAGTAACGCAATGTCATGGCAAAAGAGCCAAACATCGCAATCGGATTGGCCATGCCTTTGCCAGTAATGTCAGGCGCTGAGCCATGCACAGGCTCATACATCGCCTTACGCTTGCCAGTCTTCTCATTGGTTGCACCAAGCGCCGCTGACGGCAACATACCGAGCGAACCCGTGAGCATAGCGGCAACGTCTGAAAGCATATCGCCAAAGAGATTGTCTGTGACGATCACGTCGAATTGTTTTGGCCAACGCACCAACTGCATGCCGAGCGCATCGGCAAGTTGGTGCTCCAGCATCACATCTGGATATTCACGCTTATGGAGTGCCGACATCACTTCATGCCACAACACGCCCGAACGCATAACATTGCGCTTTTCAGACGAAGTCACTTTGTTCTTGCGCTTGCGGGCCATTTCAAATGCAACGCGACCAATGCGCTCGATCTCATGTGTCGTGTAAACTTGTGTATCAACGCCGCGCTTCTCGCCATTCTCAAGCGTGACGATTTCTTTCGGTTCGCCGAAATACACACCGCCCGTCAATTCGCGTACGATGACGATATCAAGACCTTCAACGAGATCACGTTTCAGTGAGGACGCATCCGCAAGCGCAGGATAGCAAATGGCTGGACGCAAATTGGCAAAAAGCTCAAGCTCTTTGCGCAAACGGAGAAGACCCGCTTCGGGACGTGCTTCATAAGGCATCTTGTCCCATTTCGGGCCACCGACCGCACCGAACACAACCGCATCCGATTCATGTGCGAGTTTCATTGCTGCATCTGTGATCGCAACCTTATGCGCATCATAGGCTGAGCCGCCGACAAGATCGCGTTCTGTTTCAAACGAACCCATCCCTGTCTTGTTCATCCATGTGATGAGTTTCTCGACTTCCGTCATCACTTCCGGACCAATACCGTCACCAGGGAGAAGAAGCAGTTTTTGCGTCGCCATGCTGCACCTTTTGAAGAAGAACGCCGCCCAGATCAGGCGGCGCGAAGAGAAAGAACAAAATTTAGATTAAGCCCAAGGTCGCGCGTTTGCATTTTGCTTTTCGAAATCAGCAATCGCATTCGCCTTTTCCATTGTGAGTCCGATATCGTCGAGACCATTGATCAGACAGTGCTTGCGAAAGGCATCAATTTCAAATCTCACAACGCCGCCATCTGGTCCACGAATTTCCTGCGCGGGAAGATCAATCGTCATCGTCGCATTCGCACCACGACGAGCATCATCGATAAGCTTGTCGAGATCAGCTTGGAAAACCGTGATCGGCAGAATGCCGTTCTTGAAACAGTTATTATAAAAAATATCTGCGAAGCTTGTGGAGATCACACACCGAATGCCAAAATCGAGAAGCGCCCAAGGTGCATGTTCGCGCGAGGAACCGCAGCCGAAATTATCACCAGCGACGAGGATCTCCGCCTTGCGATAGGCGGGTTTGTTCAACACGAAATCCGGATTATCCGAGCCATCTTCCTTGTAGCGCATTTCCGAGAAGAGGCCGGTACCCAAGCCCGTCCGCTTGATTGTTTTCAGATATTGCTTCGGGATGATCATATCCGTATCGACATTCATAATGTCGAGCGGAGCAGCGACGCCGGTTAGAGTTTTAAAAGCCTGCATATCAGTGAACTCGTTTCAAAAAAAGAAAAGTTGAAATCGCTTAAACCCATTTCCGTACATCGACGAAGTGTCCTTCAATCGCTGCAGCAGCAGCCATGACAGGCGACACGAGATGCGTCCGCCCTTTAAAGCCCTGACGACCTTCGAAATTGCGATTTGATGTTGATGCGCAACGCTCGCCCGGTGCAAGTTTGTCGGCATTCATCGCCAGGCACATGGAGCAGCCCGGCTCGCGCCAATCAAAACCAGCCACTTTGAAAATCTTGTCGAGGCCTTCCTCTTCTGCCTGTTGCTTTACAAGGCCAGAACCCGGCACGATCATCGCGCTCACGGTTGAAGCCACCTTCTTGCCTTCGACAGCCTTTGCAACAGTGCGCAGGTCTTCAATACGGCCATTTGTACATGAGCCGATAAAGACGCGATCAAGCTTAATGTCGGTGATCTTCTCGCCACCCTTCAAGCCCATATAATCGAGTGCTCGTTGAATGGCGGCTTTCTTCTGTTCGCTTGGCGCGGCGGAGGGCATCGGCACTGTGCCCGTGATCGACACAACGTCTTCCGGCGAAGTACCCCATGTCACAATGGGTGGCAGATTGGCGGCATCCAATTTCACTTCACGATCAAAATGCGCGCCTGCGTCTGTCACAAGCGTTTCCCAATATTTCATCGCCATATCCCACGCCATGCCCTTCGGCGCTTTCGGACGGTCTTTGAGATAATCGAATGTCTTCTGATCGGGGGCAACAAGACCAGCACGCGCACCGCCTTCAATCGACATGTTGCAGATCGTCATGCGGCCTTCCATGGAGAGCGCGCGGATCGCATCGCCTTCATATTCCATCACATGACCTGTGCCACCGGCCGTGCCAATTTCACCGATGACCGCGAGAATGATGTCTTTCGCTGTCACACCTACCGGCAATTTGCCGTCAACTATGATGCGCATGTTCTTCGCTTTTTTCTGAATTAGCGTTTGCGTCGCGAGCACATGCTCGACTTCCGACGTACCAATGCCATGCGCGAGCGCGCCGAATGCGCCATGCGTCGATGTATGGCTATCGCCACAGACAATCGTCGTGCCGGGCAGCGTGAAGCCTTGCTCGGGGCCGACGATGTGCACGACACCCTGACGCTTGTCGAGTTCGTCGTAGTATTCGATGCCAAACTCACGTGCATTCTCGGCGAGCGTTTCCACTTGCGTGCGCGACTCTGGATCATCAATGCCTTTTGAGCGATCGGTTGTCGGCACATTGTGATCGACAACAGCGAGCGTCTTTTGTGGCGCGCGCACTTTGCGCTTCGCCATGCGCAGACCTTCGAAAGCCTGTGGGCTCGTCACTTCATGAACGAGATGGCGATCAATATAGAGAAGGCATGTGCCATCCGGCTGCGTGTCGACGACATGGTCGTCCCAGATTTTATCATAGAGAGTGCGGGGCGCTGCGGCGTGAACCATCGGATTGTTCTTCCTGCGACTGACGACCGGATCAACCGGATCAAAGTTAGCGATCAAAACCTAAAGGTTAAAAACGGCAAAGGCGCGACGTTATCCGGCCGCGCCCGCAAAAACTCGTCTAAGGACCTTAACGGCCACAGGATCAGCCTTCCGACTGCTCCGTGCCGTGACCGGTCTTACGCTCGACGATACGGGCCGATTTGCCGCGACGGTCACGCAGATAATAAAGCTTCGCGCGACGGACTTTACCGCGACGGATCACCTTGATCGAGTCGATCAGCGGCGAATAGATCGGGAAGACGCGCTCGACACCTTCGCCATACGAAATCTTCCGAACCGTGAAGGTCTCATTGATGCCGCCGCCGTTACGCGCGATGCACACGCCTTCGTAGGCCTGCACGCGGGTACGGTCGCCTTCAACAACCTTTACATTGACCTGAACTGTATCACCGGGCTCAAAATCCGGAATCAGACGGGCGGCGGCGAGCTTTTCAGCCTGCTCTTTCTCGAGCTGCTGGATAATATCCATTTTGATCTCCTGCCGTATGGATTTAATGGTTTTTCTGTCGTTTTGGGCATCATCTTGGCCTAAAAACCGAGATCAACTTTTCGGGATGATGCCCCAGAAACCCCCTCAAACCAGCGTTTCGGCGCGCTGTTGTGAGTTGAAGGGGGGTCAATACAGAAAAACCCCGCCCCTGTCGAGTCGAGGGGCACGGAAAATCATTGCCTCACTCCCCCATCGCGATCAGGCTGGCATTACCGCCCGCGGCGGCGGTGTTGACCGTAACCGTCTGTTCCAACGTGAAGCGACGCAGATAATCCGGCCCGCCCGCTTTGGGGCCTGTACCGGAAAGCCGCGAGCCGCCGAAGGGCTGTGTGCCGACAACCGCGCCGATCATATTGCGGTTGATATAGCAATTGCCGGCATCAAGCCGATCAACAACTTCGTCCCGCACGGCATCGATACGCGTATGCACGCCAAGTGTAAGACCGTAACCGAGTGCGTCGATCTGATCGAGAAGCTCTGTGAGCCCGCCCGATTTCCAACGCACAATGTGAAGGATTGGGCCAAACACTTCGTGCTTCACATCACTCACGGATTTCACCTCAAACATATGCGGCGCGACGAAAGTGCCCTGTGTGGATGCTTTAACAGAATAATGTGTTTTAGCAGTCTTCGTCATAGTCGCAATATGCGCATCGAGATTGGCTTTCGCTTCCGCATCAATCACGGGGCCGATATGAACCGATGTGTCACGCGGATCACCAAGTTTTAATTCTTCAGCAGCACCTTTGATCATCGTGATCATCTTGTCGGCAACATCATCTTGCACGCACAGAAGGCGCAAAGCCGAGCAGCGTTGCCCTGCCGAGCGGAACGCCGACATCACAACATCGTCGGAGACTTGTTCCGGCAGAGCGGTGGCATCAACAATCATCGCATTGATGCCGCCGGTTTCTGCAATCAACGGAACGATGGGACCTTCTTTTGCCGCAAGCGTGCGGTTGATGCGCCATGCGGTTTCTGTCGAACCCGTAAACGCGACACCGCCAACAAGCGCATGCGATGTGAGTGCGGCGCCCGTATCTCCTGAACCTGGCACAAAGTGTAATGCAGATGTTGGTACGCCTGATACATGCAACACGCGTATCGCTTCAAACGCGATAAGCGGCGTTTGTTCCGCAGGCTTTGCAACGACCGCATTACCAGCCGCAAGCGCGGCTGTGATTTGGCCCAAGAATATCGCAAGCGGAAAATTCCATGGGCTGATACAAACAAACACACCGCGTCCACGACGGATGAGACGATTGTCTTCCCCCGTGGGGCCCGGCAGCGCTTCACCTTCTCCGCAAATCGCGCGCGCTTCTGCTGCATAGAAGCGACAAAAATCAACCGCTTCGCGCAGCTCTGCGAGCGCGTCGTCAATTGTCTTGCCGGCTTCAACTTGCAGAAGATGCAAAAACAAACCGCGTTGCGCTTCAAGCGCATCGGCAGCCTTTTCTAGTGCTGCGGCACGTGTCGCCGCAGGCGTACGATCCCATGCACGGTAACCGCGCTTTGCGGCTTTCATCGCTTTCACGGCGAGCGTCACATCCGCTTCGCTGACATGACCAACAAGGGTGGTGCGATCAATCGGAGACATGATGGCCCGCGTTGAGCGCACAAAGCCTTCACCATCGATCTTTGGTGCCGCAACAATTTTTGTGGCTGAAGCTGATTTGATTTCCGCCATCAGCGCTTCAAGCGTTGCCGCGTGACCGAGTTCGACACCGCGCGAATTAAGACGCTTTGGCGCGTAGATATCCGAAGGCATCGGTAATTTCGGATGACGTGCGGCACCTGCATTGCCAATGATATTTTGAGGACGCGTGAGCAAGGTTTCAGCAGAAACATTCGGATCGGCTGCAACGGACACGAAAGAAGAATTCGCGCCATTCTCAAGCAAGCGGCGCACAAGATAGGCAAGCAAATCGGAATGCCCTCCAACGGGTGCATAAGTGCGACATGCCAAATTTTCACGCTCATTCAAAAGATGCTGATAGAGCGTATCGCCCATGCCATGCAGACGTTGAAACTCAAGTCCCTCAACGCCGCCTGCACGTTCCAGAATGGAGGCAACCGTTAACGCATTATGTGTTGCAAATTGCGGATAAATACGCGGCCGAGCTTTAAGCATACGCTCCGCACACGCAATATAATTCAGATCGGTCATCGCTTTACGCGTGAAGACGGGATAATCATCAAGTCCACGCTCTTGCGCGCGTTTGACTTCCGTATCCCAATAAGCACCCTTCACAAGCCGCACCATCATACGGCGGTTGTGAAGTGCAGCGAGATTGTCGATCCAGTCGATCACGTCAATCGCGCGCTTTTGATAGGCTTGAATCGCGAGGCCAAAGCCATCCCATCCCGCCAGTGACGGATCAGAAAACATCGCAGCGATGACATCAAGTGACAATTCAAGACGATCCGCTTCTTCCGCATCGACCGTGAAATTCAGGTCATAGGATTTGGCTTCTTGTGCTAGGCGCAAAAGCACCGGCACAAGCTCGCACATCACGCGTACGCGCGAGAGCCACTCATAGCGCGGATGAAGTGCGGAGAGTTTCACCGAAATGCCAGGGCGATTTGGCAAAGGCTCATTACCTGCCGCTTTGCCGATAGCGGCAATCGCAGCGCTGTATGAAGCGGCATAGCGATCCGCATCCTCTTGCGTGCGTGCGCCTTCGCCCAACATATCGAAAGAATAACGGAAGAGTTTACCCGCGCCGGAGCGCGCGCGTTCAAGCGCTTCATCAATCGTTTGCCCAAGCACAAAATGACTGCCGAGCACGCGCATCACCTGCCGCGTGGCTGTACGCACGGTGGGCAGACCCAAACGCTTCACGAGTTTGCCGATCATGCTCTCTGGCGTTTCACCCGGTTGAATGACACGCGCGGTGAGGCCCAAAGCCCACGCAGACGCCGACACCAAAATCGCATCCGATTGCGTTTCATGATTCAAGAAATCACCTTGGCCGAGCTTATCTTCAATCAGACTGTCTGCAGTCGCGGCATCCGGCACACGAAGGAGGGCTTCGGCGAGCACCATCAAAGCAAGGCCTTCGGGCGTGGAGAGCGAGTATTCGCGCAGCAATTCCTCGACACCGCCGAGGCCCGATGTTTTGGTACGGATCGCATGGATCAAGCCCTTCGCTGATTGATCAACGCGCTTTTCAGCTTCAGGAGAAATCGTGGCCGTCAGCAGCAAGCGCGCGGCGATCTCCTCGTCGCGGGGGGCGAAATCTGTACGGAATGGTGCAAAAGAGGTCATTAAAGCGACTCTCCACAGAATTTGATTTCTTCACTATAACTTAAAATTTATAGTGTTTTAATTGGCAAATTTTTCTAATTATTAGATAAAATAACTATATTTTTAATAGGATTTAGCGAATATGTCGGATCTTGATCGGATTGACCGGAAAATTCTGAAATTGCTGCAAGAGGACGGCCGTATCACCACCGTCGATCTTGCTGAAAAAGTTGGGCTTTCGCCGACGGCCGCGAGCGAACGTGTAAAACGTCTGTTGCGAGACGGTTATGTGATGGGCTTTCGCGCCATGCTCGACCCGAAAAAACTCGATCGAGGTCTTTTGATTTTCGTCGAGGTCACGCTCGATAAAACAACGCCCGATGTGTTCGCACGCTTCAGCGAAGCTGTTCAAACCGCACCCGAGGTGCTGGAATGCCATATGGTAGCGGGCGGCTTTGATTATCTCGTCAAGACACGCGTTGAGGATATGGCGGCCTATCGCCGCTTCTTGGGTGACGTGCTCTTGGCGCTGCCGGGCGTGAAAGAGAGCCGGACCTTTGCCGTGATGGAAGAAGTGAAATCGGACGGGACTCTGCCCGTTTGAATGCCGAGCGCGGTTAGGTTTTTGCTGCATTGCAAAAAGAGCCCCGCTCTGCCTAAATGCGGCGCTTTTCTTGAGTGGCCCATAGACGATGCTTCCTTTCAGCTCTGATGAGGCGAGCCTGCGCGCGGCGTTCCGGTGGGATATACCGGAGCGCTACAATATCGGCGTGGCTGTGTGCGATATGTGGGCTGCGCGTGATCCTGATCGCTTGGCGCTTCTTGATGTCAATGCTTCGGGTGGTGTTGATCGCGTGAGCTTCGGAGATTTACGCACACGCTCCAATCAGCTTGCAAATTTTATTGTGAAGAGCGGCGTGACGCGCGGTGAACGAATTGCGATTTTACTGCCGCAATCGCGCGAAGTCGCCGAGAGCCATATAGCGATTTACAAGGTTGGGGCGGTGGCTTTGCCGCTCGCCGTGCTCTTTGGTGTCGATGCGCTACTTTATCGCTTGCATAATGCCGGTGTGACAGGGCTCATCACCAATTCTGCGAGCTTGAAGAAAATAAGAAGCACGAAAGAGCTACTCCCCGATTTCAAATTTTTGCTTTCGGTTGATGGCGATGAAGGCGATGCGAAAGATTTTTATGAAGCGCTCGCTTCTTGTTCTCGTGAATTTTCACCGTTTGATACATTCACCGATGATCCGGCTTTGATGATTTATACATCGGGCACAACTGGCCAACCAAAAGGCGCGTTGCATGGGCATCGCGTGTTGCCAGGTCATTTACCGGGTTTTGAGCTGGTGCATGAATTTTTCCCGCGCGAGAATGATCTTCTTTGGACGCCTGCGGATTGGGCATGGGCTGGCGGATTGTTGAACGGACTATTGCCATCGCTTGCGCATGGTGTGCCGGTTGTCGCGCGTAAGTTTGAAAAATTCGATGCGGATGAAGCCTATCGCTTGATGCAGGATTTCAAGATCCGCAATATTTTTGTGCCGCCAACCGCGTTGCGCATGTTGCGCACCGTCAAAAACCCGCGCGCGAAATATGATTTGAATTTGCGAACCATTGCGTCCGCCGGCGAGGCGCTCGGCGCTGAAACTCTGTTGTGGGCGCGTGAGGAATTGGGCCTCACGATCAATGAAGCCTATGGGCAGACCGAATGCAATCTCGTTATCGGTTCATGCAACGCGCTCTCAATGGTCAAGCTCGGTTTTATCGGTAAACCGGTTCCGGGCCACCGCGTCGCGATCATTCATGAAGACGGCACAGAATGTAAGCGCGGCGAAGTGGGGCAGATCGCCATCGCACGCCCTGATCCGGTGATGTTTTTGGGCTATTGGAACCGTGAAGCGGCAAGCCACGATAAATTCATTGGCGACTGGATGACGACGGGCGATCAAGGCGTGATGGATGATGAAGGCTACATCAAATTCATCGGCCGTGATGATGATGTCATCACCTCATCAAGCTATCGCATCGGTCCGGTCGAGATTGAGGATTGCCTCATCAAACATCCCGCTATTGCGCTTGCTGCCGCTGTCGGAAAGCCCGATGCGCTCAGGACCGAAATCGTAAAAGCCTTCGTTGTTTTGCGACCAGATTTCATGCCGAGCGACGCGCTTGAAAACGACATCGCACAATTTGTGAAAGAGCGACTATCGGCGCATGAATATCCGCGCGAGATCGAATTTGTTAATTCTTTACCGATGACCACAACGGGGAAGATTATAAGACGAGAATTGCGGGCGCGAATATAGTTTTCAATAAAACGACGGACGTTGCCAAACAATTTCCCTCCCCTGTAGGGGAGGGTGACAAACGCAAAGCGTTTGGCGGGTGGGGCCATCGCTAAATGCCCCCTCCGTTCGCTTTGCGAACACCTCCCCCTACAAGGGGAGGAAAAATTAAATCAATCGCAAATTAAAAGCTAAAACTATAACCTTAAGCTGCCTTCAAGAATATCCCGACGCATCGTATCATCCACAATGCGATAGCGTCCTGTTTCACTATCGAACACATAAAGAGGCTCACTTGTATCACGCGGCGTGAGACCTTCTTTCATCAAATCAACTTTGCGGATTTTGAATGTGCCGGTCATATCAGCTTCGCGCCGCAGACGCAAAAACAGTGGTCGCGCATGCGGGGGCAAATTGTCGACGAGATGTTTGGTAAGACGATCAAGATCGAAAGACTCATATTCGGAAAGATGCAGCGCTGCGATGCCCGCTTTACCATCATGCCCCGCAATCGAAATGCCATAGACCGCGCAGGACGCAATGCCCGGATGCGTGTTGATGGCTTCCGCGACTTCATTGGTTGAGACGTTCTCGCCCTTCCAGCGGAATGTATCGCCGATGCGATCAACAAAATAGAAATAGCCGCGCTCGTCACGCGTCACGAGATCGCCGGAGCGAAACCACGCATCACCCTCGCGAACCACATTGCGCAGAATTTTTGACTCGTTTGCGCCTTTATCAGCATAACCCTCGAAACGATTCGCCGGCGCGTTCGGATCATCAATGATCTCGCCGATGATTTCACCAATCTCACCCGGCTTGCACGGAATACACCGCCCCTCGTCATCGCGCATAGGCTTTTCATTCTCGACGTCAAAGCGTACGACTTTGACAACAAACCGTTTCTCGGCCCATTTCGGAATACGACCAATCGCACCGGGATGTGAATCAAAATTAAACAGCGCGATATTGCCCTCGGTCGCTCCATAAAATTCACGAATATGTTTGATGCCGAAACGCTTCGAGAAAGCATGAAAGATATCGGGCCGCAAGCCATTGCCGCAAATCAGACGAATGCGATGTTGGCGATCGAGCGGGGATGGCGGCGCATTCAAAAGATAGCGACACACTTCGCCGATATAGAAAAACAAAGTGCAGTTATGTTTGATGATATCAGACCAGAATTCCCGCACGGATAATTTTTCTCGAATCACAACACTTCCACCACGAATAAGCGTACCAAGCGTTGCGAGAATACCGCCATTTGAATGATACATCGGCAGGCAATCATAAAGCCGGTCGCTTTTCTCCGCTTCCATTACGGAGGAAAAGCCCAGCGCCATAGCACTCACACGGTAATGATTGATATTGGCCGCTTTGGGCAGCCCAGTGGTGCCGGAAGTGTAGACATAAATGCAACGATCATCGAGCGTCAGCGTAACACGATCATGCGGTTCAAGCACTGCGTCAGAGAAATTTTGTAGCGCGCGATCAAATTCAGACTCCTTAAAATCATGAACAAAAAGGCGCGGCGCATCGGATACATTGTCCATGGCGTTATGATAGATCTCAAGCAGATCGCGCGCGATGATCGCAAGCTTAGGCTTGACGATGGTGACCGAATGCATGAGCGCATGACCGGTTTGCGATGTGTTGAGCAAAGCGGTGGCGCCGCCCGCGCGCGCAATGCCAAGCCAGATACAGAGATAATCGGGACGGTTCGGCAGAAAAAGCGCGACCGTGTCACCTTTACCGATGCCATTCGCGCGCGCCCATCGCGCAATGCGGTTGATCCTTGCGCCCATCGCGCCATAACTCAGGGTTTCATGATCCGAAATTAACGCAACGCGATTGTGATTTTGCGCAATCACATCTTCAAGGCGATCAAGCACTGTGCGGTTTGGTGTAGATTTAATCGGCTTTACGCGGTTTAGCGTGCGCAAAGCCCCGCGCAAATAGGCAAGCTCGCTTAATAGCACCGACACGCCCCACATTTTTATTTCCTCCGCCCGTTTTTACTCCCGCCATAAAGAAAGCGGGTTCTCAAACATGGCGGAGCGGTCGGGCGTGTCAATCCCCGGGCGATCAAGAAACGCGTCCCAAAGCCGCGACACAAAGCTCTCATCAAGATCTTTGGTGATCAACACAAGTTTTGTGCGATGATCATCGTCTGGCCAGCGCGATAATTTAACCGGCGGATGAAAAACATGCTGTACGCCATGGAGTATCACAGGAAGATCCAGATGTTCGGCAATTTTTACAATGCCCTTCATGCGCAATAAATTTGGACCGTGCGCTGATTGAAGTAAGGTCAAAAACATCTCGAATGCCGCAACAGGAATTGCCTCATGCGTTGTGAGGCAGAAGGCGCGTATGTGATCATCATGGCGGTTGATGTCATGATAGTGTCCGTGAATGTGATGATGGTTATGATCCTCATAGGCTTCTGATTTCAGCCATGCCGCCACATCAGGAATTTTTTTTGAAAGATCAAACACGCCTGTACCAATGAGGTGTGAGACATCAGCTTTTGAACTTTGTGCATCAATAATAAATGTCGCGGGATTAAGTTTTTTCAACCGCGTATGGAGGGACTCAGTATCATTTGGAAGGTCGGTTTTGGTAAGCACAATACGATCCGCGATCGCGGCCTGTTTCACCGCTTCGGGATGATGATCAAGCGTTGATGATCCATTCACCGCATCGATAAGTGTGATAACACCATCAAGCGTATAACGCACGAGAATCATCGGATGACCGATGAGCGATTGTAAGATTGGTGCGGGATCGGCAAGACCCGTTGTTTCGATGATCACGCGCTTGAAGGCCTTCAAGGCTCCCGTGTCATATTTTTTGATGAGATCTTCAAGCGTTGAAATCAAATCGCCTCGAATCGTACAACAAAGACAACCCGAAGCCATCAGGATCATATTGTCATCTTGCGTTTCAATAAAAAGATGATCGAGTCCGATTTCTCCGAACTCATTGACAATTACAATTGTATCGGCGAGCGTCGAGTCTTTAAGCAGTCGATTGAGAAGCGTTGTCTTTCCGGCACCAAGAAAGCCTGTGATGATGGTGATAGGAATCGGCGCAATAGACATGAGTTTACCGGGCAGCCTGTCGTTCGGCCAACATGGTCAGCGCAATCGCAACAATCACAAGAAAGCCTCCAAAATATTGAATTGCTTGCAGCCGCTCCCCGAGAACAATTGCAGAGGTGATCGCGGCTACTACCGGCTCAAGACAGAAAACCAAACCTGCCACAGTCGCCGAGATGCGCGCGAGGGCCAAGATTTGAAACACAAAGCCGAGAACAAAGCCACCAATCGTCAACAAGATTGGCATTGCAGCTGTAATTTGCGTTTCAATTGTAAAAACACCGCCTGTCACCCACACTGAGGCGAGCGCACCCGGCAGAACAATCGCCTGTGTCACAACAATTTTTGCAGCACTCGGGGTCACACGACATCTCGTGCCCGCAAAAAACTGCATGGCGGCAGAAACGCTTGCAAGCAGCGCAAGCGCTACGCCTCTTATATCAAGGTCCCCGCCCGCCATGCCGAGCACCAACACAACGCCAATAAATGCGAGAGCAACAATTCCAAGCATTGCGGGGGTTAGTTTTTTCCCGTCAACGAAGGGGCTCGCGATAACGATCAGAATTGGAAAAGTATAAAAGATCACTGCCGCAACAGTGATCGGAATAAAGGCAACCGAAGATAGATAACATATCGACACACCCATACTGACAAACCCAAGCAGCATCATGGGCATAATCTCGCCTTTGGCGATGCGTATCGCACTGCGTGTGAGCGCGGCAAAACAAAGCCCAATCGCGATCATCACGAGCACACGCTCAGCAACAATCATCGGGCCTTGAACGCCCATCTCGGACGATATTTTTGCGAAAGTGATATTGAACCCGTAGAAAAACGCGCCGGCCAAAGCAAAGCCGATTCCCCGTCCTGTTTGTTGAGACTCCACGCGCTTACTCCCGAACCCAAGGCAAAATCGCCTGAAAACGCTTATTCTTTTGTGTGAGACCCATACGCGGGGTCATTGAGAAGCTCAACCCTAGGAAGCTGCATCGCCACTGTGCAGTTTTGGTTGACCTCAACAAATTACACGCAAATAAAGGACTTTCACGAAAATAACTTTTGGGACGGAATTTAGATGTTCTGGGCATCTGCCGCCATCATTGCTGCCGCTGCACAAACCGCGCGCAATGCGATGCAACGGAAACTGACTGCTGAAATAGGAACCGTTGGCGCAACGCAAGTACGCTTTCTTTATGGTTTCCCCTTTGCGCTTCTGTTTTTGGGTCTTGTTGCAGGGTTAAGTCGGGAAGCCATACCAACCGCCGATCTTGCTTTTATTGGATTTGCTTTTGGTGGGGCTGTCTCTCAAATTCTTGCAACCGCTTTGATGTTGCTGGCGATGAAAGAACGATCCTTTTCGGTCACGACTGCCTATACAAAGACGGAACCTGTTCAAGTGGCAATTTTTGGTTCCTTAGTGCTTGGCGATCATCTTTCCCTCACGGCCATCTGTGCAATCATTCTCGCGACCATCGGCGTTGTTTTGATGGCCGTAAAAGCGGGAGAAAAGCTCACTGCCGCAGGCCTTCGCCCCGCACTCGCCGGAATTGCTGCGGGCGGACTCTTCGCGCTTGCGGCCATCTTTTTTCGTGGCGGCATTCTTGAGCTGGGTGAACAAAGTTTTGTATTGCGCGCGTCAACCATGCTCGCATGGTCTCTTGGTCTTCAAACATTGATACTTGTTGTCTGGATGCTGCTCTTTGATCGACGGGCGTTGACAGGCAGCGTCAGCGTCTGGCGCTCGTCACTTTTTGCCGGATTCATGGGCGCTTTTGCTTCGCAATTCTGGTTCATCGGTTTTTCATTGACCGCAGCCGCCAATGTCCGAACGCTCGGTCTTGTCGAAGTGTTCTTTGCGCAAATCGTCACGCGCAAATTATTGAGTGAAACCACAAGCAGACGCGAACTCATCGGCATGGCGATGGTTCTGATCGGCGTCGGAGCTTTGTTGATCGTGGGTTAAGGCGCCCGTGCCGAGATCGCGAGCGCGTGAACACCCGCTGAAAATTCTTCAGCAAGCACTGAATTGATGGAACGGTGGATGTCGACACGGCTCTTGCCTTGAAACGCAACGCTCACGATTTCGATGGAGAAATGCGTTTGCCCACCAGGTCCCGCACCCGCATGGCCCGCATGACGATGGGAATCATCCGTCACCACAAGATGCATGGGCGTGAAAACCTCACGCAATTTTATTTCGATACGGTCGCGGATGGGGATGTCGGTCATTTTATAAACACCTCAACCGCCCTATCTGCGTCACTTCGCCCGCTCTCCACAAGACTTGTTTCCGGCCTGCCAGAACGATTATTAAACCGCCATGAACCCAAAGTCGAAACTCTACGACAAGATCCGCATTCCGCCGCGAAGCCGCAGGGGACGCCCCGAAGCGGAGCCGCCGCGTTGCGAGCATCCGGGATGCGGCGAGCCCGGGCCTCACCGGGCGCCAAAGGGCCGTCACGAAGAAGGCCGCTTCTGGCAATTCTGCATCGATCACGTACGGGAATATAATCAATCCTACAATTATTTCGCTGGAATGAGCGATTCGGCGATCCTTTCCTACCAAAAAGACGCGATGATCGGCCACCGCCCCACTTGGAAAATGGGCGAGAACGCCGCAAGCGGCAAAAGACGCCCCCAAAAGAAGCCGGAGGAGGTCTTTGTTGATCCCTTTAATCTCTTTGACGATGCCGGGGTCAAAAAGCCGCGGAAAAAAACCGAACCTGAGGGACCGCGGGTCGGGGCACTCGCCCAGAAAGCCTATGAAACGCTCTCGCTCGAGATCGGATCGGATTCGGCAACCATCCGCCTCCGCTACAAAGAGTTGGTCAAGCGCTTCCATCCGGATGCGAATGGCGGGGATCGCTCTCTGGAAGATCGCTTAAGAGAGATCATCCATGCGTATAATACATTGAAAGCGGCAGGCCTCGCCTGATAAAGAAAAGCTCGAGGGTTCGTTTTGAGCCCGCCAATTCCCAACAAGGACGATCGTTAGCGGTCATCCAGCGGCTGCCGGAAACGGCAAACCGTGCCAGCAGTCGATGCGAGGTTTTACGTGACAAGCGCCCCAGTAATTCCCGGTATGCCCGATATCACCGTCTCCGCAAGCGAGATGTTCGGCATCGACACGGATATGAAAGTGCCGGCCTATTCGGTTGCCGATCCGCATGTGCCTGATCTTGATCCTGATTATCTCTTTGATCGCCAGACAGCCCTCGCCATTCTCGCAGGCTTTGCGCGCAATCGCCGCGTGATGGTGGCGGGCTATCACGGCACGGGTAAATCAACCCATATTGAACAAGTGGCCGCGCGTTTGAAATGGCCGTGCGTGCGCATCAATCTCGACAGCCATGTCTCGCGTCTCGATCTCGTCGGTAAAGATGCGATCGTGTTGAAAGATGGCAAACAAGTTACCGAATTCCAAGACGGTATTTTGCCTTGGACTTTGCAGAACAACATCGCGCTTGTGTTTGACGAATATGATGCAGGCCGCCCTGATGTGATGTTCGTTATTCAACGCGTTCTTGAAATTTCCGGCAAGCTCACATTGCTTGATCAAAAACGCGTGATCCGTCCGCATGGGGCGTTCAGACTGTTTGCGACAGCGAATACTGTCGGCCTTGGTGATACATCCGGCCTTTATCATGGTACGCAACAAATAAATCAAGGCCAGATGGACCGTTGGTCGATTGTGACGACGCTCAATTATCTGCCACATGATAAGGAAGTCGATATCGTCTTGGCAAAATCAAAGCCTTTCCAAACCAAGGAAGGTCGCGACATCATCAATCGCATGGTGCGTCTTGCTGATCTCACGCGACAGGCTTTCGTGAATGGTGATCTCTCCACTGTGATGAGCCCGCGCACCGTCATCACATGGGCCGAGAATGCTGACATCTTTGGCAATATCGGCATGGCATTTCGTCTGACCTTCCTCAACAAATGCGATGAACTCGAGCGTCCTCTGGTCGCCGAGTTCTATCAACGCAGTTTTGGTGAAGATTTACCGGAAAGCGCGTTGAATGTGGCGTTGAGCTAAGGATCATCGCGAGGACCTGTGTCGACATCCAATCGCAAACCCGCATCACAAAAAGAAGCACCCGCTGAGCCATTTAAGCGCGCGGTGATCGGGACAATGCGCGCCATTTCCGGAAAGACCGAACTGGACGTGAGTTTTGCGAATGATCGACCCGCTTTGTTAGGGGATCGCGCACGTCTTCCCGAACCGCCCCGCAAGATGACGGCACAAGATGCAGCCGTATTGCGTGGTCATGCCGATTCCATGGCGCTGCGTTTGTCGTGCCATAATGATTCAATTCATCGGCGGTTGTTACCGAGTGGACAAACGGCACGTGCTGTCTATGACGCGATTGAACAATCACGTTGTGAATCCATTGGCGCACGCCGCATGGAAGGTGTTGCGGCCAATTTGTCAGCTATGCTTGATGACAAATATCACCGTGGTAATTTCAGCCAAGTGACTTATGTTGCGGATGCACCGATTGAGGAAGCGCTTGCGATGTTGGTGCGCGAACGTTTGACCGGATCGGCCCCGCCGCCTGCAGCACAAAAACTTGTTGAACTCTGGCGTCCCTTCATTGAGTCAAAAGCTGGCGCAAGTCTCGACGGGCTTCAAAATCACATTGATGATCAGCGTGCTTTTGCGCGCGTTGTTCGCGAAGTGCTTGTCAGACTGGATATGGCCGAAGACGCCGACGCAGAAGGCGACAACAACGACGAGGACAACGAGCAGCAATCCGAGAGCGAAAGCGAAGATCAACAAAGCGGCGAGAAGGAAGAACAAGTTTCAACCGAAGAGACGGAATCAAGCGCGGCCGAAGAGTCAGACGCTGAGATCGAAGAAGGTGTGGCCGACGCAGAAGACGGTCCAACCGATGATCAGATGAATGAAGACGATATGCCGGATTCGGATGAGTGTGATAATACGCCTCGCCCGCCGCCACCGTCTCGTCCTGAAAAACCTGTTTCAGACTATCGCGTTTTTGCTGCAAAATATGACGAGACGATTGGCGCGGAAGATCTTTGTGACGCAGAAGAACTCACCCGGCTAAGAGCTTATCTCGATAAACAGATCAGTCATCTTTCGGGTGTCGTTGCGCGTCTTGCCAATCGTTTACAACGTCGCTTGATGGCGCAACAAAATCGAGCGTGGGAATTTGATCTGGAAGAAGGCGCGCTTGATCCTGCACGTCTGCCGCGCATCATCATTGATCCGCATCAACCGCTTTCGTTCAAACGCGAGAAGGATACAAATTTCCGCGATACGGTGGTCACACTTCTGATCGATAATTCAGGCTCTATGCGTGGCCGCCCAATTTCTGTGGCAGCAACATGCGCCGATATTCTCGCGCGTACGCTTGAGCGCTGCGGTGTCAAAACCGAAATTCTCGGCTTCACCACACGTGCCTGGAAAGGCGGACAATCACGCGAATTCTGGCTGCAGTCCGGCAAACCCAATATGCCGGGGCGCCTCAATGATTTGCGCCACATCATCTATAAAGCAGCAGAAGCGCCTTGGCGTCGTGCACGCAAAAATCTCGGTCTCATGATGCGCGAAGGCTTGCTCAAAGAAAATATCGATGGTGAAGCGCTTGATTGGGCGCATAAGAGATTGCTTGTTCGCCCCGAGCAGCGCAAAATTTTGATGATGATTTCAGACGGTGCGCCGGTTGATGATTCAACGCTTTCGGTGAATCCTGGCAATTATCTCGAAAAACATCTACGCTTTGTTATTGATGAAATTGAAAATCGTTCGCCGGTCGAATTGATCGCCATTGGTATCGGCCATGATGTGACACGCTATTACAAGCGCGCCGTCACCATCGTTGACGCCGAAGAGCTCGGTGGCGCGATGACCGAAAAATTGGCCGAATTATTCGACGATAACGCTCCCGGCGACAAACGCCGAGCAGCGTAACTTTACGCCACGGCTTTCTCTGCGCGTTCCATGGGAAGAATGACGCTCATCAAAGCGCCATAAGGCAATAGTGCGATAAGTGCGATGAGCATCTTCACTGTGAAATCAAACACGACGAGGCTTTGCCAAAACATGACATCTGTGCCGAACAAATTGACGAGACCCGACATATCGGGGTCACCCGCGAAAGCCAGCGAGAAGAAGAGCGCGGTATCCAGTACAGAACCGATGACAGTGCTGACGAATGGCGCGCGCCACCACGCTTGGCGACGCAAGCGATTAAACAGGGTGATGTCGAGCAACTGACCGACGAGAAAAGCGGTGCCAGAAGCCATCGCTATGCGCGGCGTTGCAAGCCAAATCGACAAAACAACAGCAAGAGCAAATCCAACGACAACAAGTTGGCGCGCCACGCGCGGTCCATGACGTCGATTGGTAAGATCGGTCACAAGAAAGGCCACCGGATAAGTGAAAGCACCCCAAGTGAGATAATCACCAAGTCCAAAAAGCTCAAAGGGATATTGAACGAGAATGTTTGACGCAACGACCACCAAGGTCATCACAACAACCGGCACAATGAGCCGGTGAATAGAAAGAGAATGCATCTCGCAGTCCTTTGAAGCTAACGGCAGAGGCCGATGCAGGTTTCGATACGCACGAAAGGCTGACGGCAGAGGCCGACGCCCATAAACAGAAAGCTAGAAAAACAGAAAGGCGATTAGTGAGCTGCGAGCTTCTTTTCGATGTCGCGCTTCAGATCACGCGCGGTCGGCGAGAGGTCTTCAGCGCGGGCCTTAACGAGAAACGCATCAAGACCACCGCGATGCTCAACCGTGCGCAGGGCATTAGCCGAAACGCGCAGGCTTATAGAGCGGTCAAGCGCATCCGATTGAAGCGTAACTTGGCAAAGATTGGGAAGGAATTTCCGCTTGGTCTTGCGGTTCGAGTGGCTGACAAGCTGCCCGCTCAACACGGCCTTACCCGACAATTCGCAACGACGTGCCATAGATTTCGTCCTTACTGGTCGTATCAGGTCCGCTTTCGCCGCCGTCCTTAAAGACGGAGGGCGGCCAGAGCCGCCCATCGACACGCGCACCCTCAAAAAATTGGGCCGTGGTTTTATAGGGTAGAAGCCGCCAGAACGTCAAGCAAAACCTGCCTTTTTCAAGCATCACCACATCAATTCCAGACAAATCGCTTATCGCATTGTAGAGATAAATTGACGATTCGCCCCTCTTTGACCCTGCCGGACGCGTTTATGGCCCCTTTTTCTGCCCTTAAGCGGCCCCTGACCTCTCTTTTGATGGTTGGCGCGCTTCTGACGAGCCTCTCCAACACTGCTTCGGCGGCGCTAAAGTCCTATTCGGTTTATTATTCGGTTTCGATCGCCTTTATCTCAATTGGAACCGCCCGTTTTTCTGAAACGCGGCGCGGTTCAGGCTATAAACTTCATCTCGGTGCCGATTTTCTTGGAATCTTCCGCTATTTCTTTGCGCCACGCCTGATCGCTGATGTCGAGGGCGTTGAGAGTGGCGGAAAATTTTCCGGCAATCGCTACAGCCTCGCGGTTGATCATCCAGACGATCCCCAACGCGTGGATATGACGCTGTCGGGCGGCGCGGTCACAAGTGTCGTCCTCACCCCGCCTTTGCCCGAGAGGCCGGACCGTGTCCCCATTCTCCCAGAACAGAAACGCGGAGTCGTGGATCCGCTAACCGCCTTCCTAATCCCTTTGAGGAATGAACCGACCGCGAGTGATGTCTGCGCACAAACGCTCAAAGTGTTCGATGGGGCCGGACGTTTTGATATCACGTTGCTTCCTGACCAGGAGCGGACGCTGACCATCCCCGGCTATAAAGGCCCGACGGTTGATTGTTATGTCCGCTACATGCCCGTCTCCGGTCATCGCGAGAAACGGGACAATGTCACCTATATGGAGAATAACCGGGATATTTCGGTGCGCCTCGCACAAGTTCCGGGGCAAACTTATTTCGTGCCCGTTGATATTCAGATCGCAACCATGATCGGTAATTTGCGGATCGAAGCCACGAAGATCGAGGGCTTTGAAAAACCCTCCGACACCGCGACCGCTAAGAGTCCTTAATTCATCTGAGCCTGTCTCAAATTGCGACAGAGTTTGCGCGAAAAGCGCTGATTCGTGCAGGATTCGTTCCCGATTTGCGCTAAAAATTGACGAAAGGTGAATCTGCCAAAGAAGCGTGCTTAATCGATTTTTCACGTCGCTGGTCACCTCCGGCACCAAAAGCGGTTCGGATGCGATTCGTTTCTTAATCGTTCGATTTCCGTGTAATTTCCTCTCTAACTTTGTCTCATTTTTCGACAATCGGTTTGACTTTGATACAGAGGGTCGGGCAGGTTCCAGCGCCTCTTTGAAGTTGATCATGCGTTCTCCCTCCCTTCCCCCTTCCCAGCGCGCCCGTGGCGTTACCGCCATTCTCGGGCCGACCAATACCGGCAAGACTCATCTCGCCATTGAACGCATGCTGGCGCATCCCTCCGGCATCATTGGTCTGCCTTTGCGATTGCTCGCTCGCGAAGTGTATGAACGCGTTGTCGCGCGCGTGGGCGCACCTGCGGTGGCGCTCATCACCGGTGAAGAAAAAATCAAACCACCAGGCTCGCGTTATTATGTAGCAACCGTTGAAGCAATGCCGCGCGATGTTGATGTCAGATTCATCGCGATTGATGAATGCCAACTCGCAGCCGATTTTGATCGCGGACATGTTTTCACGGATCGCGTTCTTAATATGCGCGGTCACGATGAGACAATGTTGATCGGTGCAGAAACAATCAAACCACTTTTGCTAAAACTTATTCCAGGATTGCAAACAACAACGCGTCCGCGTCTGTCGCAATTGACTTTTGCAGGTGATCGCAAAATCAGCCGCTTGCCGCGTCGCTCCGCGATTGTCGCATTTTCCGCTGATGAAGTTTACGCAATCGCCGAACTCATTCGTCGTCAAAGCGGTGGTGCGGCTGTTGTTCTTGGTGCGCTTTCACCACGCACCCGCAATGCGCAAGTGGCGCTCTACCAGTCAGGTGATGTTGATTATCTTGTTGCAACAGATGCGATTGGGATGGGGCTTAATCTTGATGTCGATCACGTCGCTTTTGCCGGCGATCGAAAATATGACGGCACAAAATTTCGTCGCCTTGTTCCGAGTGAATTCGGACAGATCGCCGGACGTGCCGGCCGCTATTTGAAAGATGGCTCATTTGGCTCAACCGGTCGTTGTGCGCCTTTTGAAGATGAGCTTGTTGAGGCACTCGAATCCCATGTGTTCCCGCCTTTGCCGATGTTGCAATGGCGCAACGCTGAACTCAATTTTTCAAGCGTGTCCGCGCTGATCCATGCGCTTGACCGTGTCCCCGGTGAAGACGGCCTAACCCGCGCGCCCTTGGCGGATGATCTCCGAGCGCTTGAAGCGGCTTCGCGAGATCGGGAAATCATGGCCGCGGCCAAAGGCCAGAAAGCCGTCGAATTGCTATGGGCCGTGTGCCAAGTGCCTGATTATCGTAAGGTTTCACCGCAGGCCCATGCCGATCTTGTGACTACGCTCTATCTCGACCTCGCAACAAAAGGGCGGATCCCGGCCGATTGGTTCGCCCGCCAGATCGCCGAGGTAAACCGGACCGATGGCGATATCGACACGCTCTCCGCCCGGATCGCCCAGATCCGGACGTGGACCTTTGTCGCCAATCGTGAGAATTGGCTCGCGGATCCGACGCATTGGCAGGAAGCCACGCGACAGGTAGAAGATGCATTGTCAGACGCGCTTCATGAGCGTCTGGCCCAAAGATTTGTTGACCGCCGCACCAGCGTCCTGATGCGTCGGCTGAGAGAGAACGCGATGCTGGAAGCGGATATCACGGCGACGGGCGAAGTCCTTGTCGAGTCACACCCCGTCGGCCGATTGATCGGTTTTCAATTTGTGCCTGAATCGGACACAGGTTCGCCCGAAGGAAAAGCTTTGCGCGCTGCCGCATTGAAAGCCCTTGCCGGTGAATTTGCGAACCGTGCCACACGTGTTTCAAATGCCGTTGATGAAGCCTTTACCTTAAGTCACGACGGCGCATTGCGCTTCTTGGGTGAACCGATTGCGCGTTTGACTGCTGGCGAAAAACTTCTCGCCCCCCGTTTACGCCTTCTTGCTGACGAGCATCTTGAATCAGCAGATCGTGAGAAAATTCAAAACCGCATTGATCTCTGGCTCAAAGCGCATGTTGAAAAACTTCTTGGGCCTCTTTTGAAATTGGAAGAACCGGAAGCGCTCACCGGCATGGCGCGTGGTATCGGTTTTCAAATCGCAGAATCGCTGGGTGTACTTGATCGCACAAAAGTTAATGAAGACATGAAAACGCTTGACCAAGAAGCGCGCGCGGCTTTGCGCGGTCTTGGTGTGAGATTTGGCGCTTATCATTTGACTGTGCCTACTTTGTTGAAACCGGCCCCACGCGCTCTTGCATGCCAACTCTGGACGTTGAAAGAATGTGGCGCAGAAGTGAAGGGGCTTGATGACATTCTTCATCTTGCCGCCTCGGGTCGCACATCGATTCCCATCAATCCTGATACACCGAAGACGCTTTATCGTGCTGCCGGTTTCCGCGTCTGTGGTTCACGCGCCGTGCGTGTTGATATTCTTGAAAGACTGGCCGATCTTATTCGCCCCGCGATTCAATATCGTCCGGGCATCACGCTGGGTGAACCTCCTGCAGGCGCTGCCGATGGTGAGGGCTTTGTTGTTACTGTTGCGATGACATCGCTTTGCGGATGTGCAGGTGGGGATTTCAATTCAATTTTGAAATCACTCGGCTACATCATGGATCGTCGTGTGGGACCTGCAATCACGATTGCGCTTGCAAAAGCGAACGAAGCGGTTGCAGCTGAGGCAACAACGGAAGCGGTAGCCGCTCCGGAGGCGTCACCTTCATCTGAAACAAGTGATGCGACACCGGTTGCAACTGAACCTGAAAGTGGCGCGCCGGAAGTTACTGCGGAAGCGACACCTGAAGCAGCAACAACCGAAGCTGCTGAACCTGTAATGATTGAAGTGTGGCGGCAACATCGCCACCGCCCGCAAGAGCAAAAACATGATCGCCGTAAATCTCATCACAATAAACCGCGCGAAGGCGAAGCGGCTGTATCCGCTGACTCAGACACTTCACAAGCGGCTGAGAAGAAATCATTCCATCGCCGTGATGACAAACGCTCACGGGAAGACGGTGAAAATCGCCCACCGCGCAAACAATTTGGAAAACATGATGGTGGCCGCGATGAGCGTCGTGGTGGCCAGCGCTTTGAAGGGCGTGGCGGCAAAAAAAATCAAGCCCGTAAGCCGGATCGCGGATGGCAAGATCCTCCGCGTCCGCGCGAACAAGATCGTGCACCCGATCCCAATTCACCTTTTGCAAAATTATTAGCGTTGAAGTTGCAATTCGAAGGCAAAGATAAATAAGAGACGGAAAAGTTCTCGCCTCTTATTTGGATTTCTCTTCATTCACCATTAAGGTACGGCTTAAAATCTCGCCTAATCCATATGCGCGTAACGCGCGATCAATGACAAAGAGTAAATCTGAGCTCACACGTCCGGCATCATCCACTTCGGCAACAAACCCCGTTAGCTCGAATTCTTTAACGGTCTCGCCTAGCTTTTTATATTGAACATGTGGTGCGGGGTCGCGAAGCAATTTGCTATTTGCCTGCGCGGCTTCACTCATCAAGCGATGAACGAGATCTGGGTCGGCATCACGCGACACCGGAACAGAAATCACAACACGACCCGTGCGATCATTATGAACGCGATTTTTAACGACGCCTGAAACAAGCGATGAATTCGGAACAATCAAAACCGAGCGGTCAAATGTTTCAATTTCTGTGGCGCGCACATTGATACGTTTGACATGCCCTTCTTCAGCGCCAACAGCCACCCAATCACCCACACGAATGGCACGCTCCCACAAAAGGATCAAACCAGAAACGAAATTATTGACGATGGATTGAAGGCCAAAACCGATACCGACAGAGAGAGCACCAGCAACGATGGCGACTTTCTCGAGACTTAAGCCGAGGCCACTCAATGAAACTGCGGCGGCAACAATAAAACCCGTATAGCCAATGCCGGTCACAATTGAATTTCGTAAACCAGAATCAAGATGCGTACGGGGCAAATAATTTTGTGTGAGCCATCTTTGTAAACCGCGTGTCAGCAGAATACCGGCGCCGAAAAGGATAATGGCAAAGAAGGCGGCGCCAAATGAAATCGTGACTTCGCCGATGGTAAAGCCGAAAATCACCGCTTTAAGCGGCAACAAAATATCGCCTGAATCAACTCGCCACGGCGCAAGTGCCAAAGTTACGCCAAGACCTAAAACTAAGAGCTGCAAGACGCCCGAGAGAATGACAGTAATTTGTTCAAGCGCAGGACGCGAAAGACCCGAGGCGGATTGTATAGAACGAAACGTCTTGGTGCTCGGCGACATCAAATAATCAAATGAATCTTCGGCAATCTGTCGACCGATGTAAGTGAGGACCGTCAAGATCACGATGGTCACGAGTTGATCGGCAAGAAAACTTGCGAGAACCGGATAACCAAAAAATGCCGAAATCGAAATGCCGACAACCATCACCCAACCAAAGAGACGCGCAATGACAATCCAGAAAGGTCGTTGATCACCAAATGCATCACCACGATCTTCGGGCTTTAAGCGATAAAGACCAATCGTGAGCGTAGCAGCGACCAAAAGCGCAATCAGTGATTTTGAAAGAACCGAAAGGCCAAGACCCGCAACAATCGCTTGATTAATTGATTCAATCACACGACCCGTCGCGATTATCAGCGCAATTCGCCGCGCGATTGCTGCAAGTTTTTCAGCCTGACGATCTCCCAAAGGAAGTACGCGCCATTCTGGCTTCGCGGTTGCAAGAATTCCTCCCGCAAGGCTGCCAATAAAGCTGATAAACACTGCAGCGCGTAACACCGCCACCATGACAGGCTCAACGCGGTTCGGTAGAAGCGCCGCACCATCGACCGCTTGCTCAATCGCGAAAATACCAAAGAAAGGAATAACGAAACCGATGGCACCCACCGCCACCGCGCGTAAGGCACGCTGAAGCCGTGTCGGATTTCCGAAACGCGTCGAACGTTCAATCATTGCGATCACATGTCGCCGCGCGAGCATCGTTGCAAAAGCGGTAAAACCCAACCCCAAGGCGATCAACAATCCGCCAAGAAGACCTGCTCGATCAACCGCACGTTCGATTGTATCCCGCGCGACAATCCCAAGCGCTCGCACATCATGCGAGAAGTTAAATCCGATATCTGACCAAAGCCCAGGCGAAAGGACGCTTGCCGATTGCGAGAAAAGTTGCTGCGTAAAGAGCGCGCGCCGTTTATCGGAGATCGCTGTTTGTAATTGATCAGCTTGAACCGACAAAGTCCGAGCAAGCTTTACTGTATCATCAAATTCTTTGAGCGCCTTTTCACGCTCTTCGCGTTCTTTCGAAATATCAGGACTTTCAGGCGGAGCCTTATCGTCGGGCTTTGGACCCAATTCTTTCAAACGTGAACGAATGGCTTCGGCGCGCGGCGATTGTTCATCGGTGATGGTTTTCATGGCTTGCGCGATCGCTTCAACACGTTGCCGCTTTTCTTGAAAAGCAGAGTCGCCCATCGGCCGGGACGTTATGACCGCTTCAATTCCGTCAAGTTCAAGACGTAAGGCATCAAGTTGTGCGCGAATATTGGTTTGATCCTGTGCGTTGACCGCTGCATACCATGACACAAGCGCAAGTGCCAAAAGAGTGAAAACAAAGAAGCGATGCTGCCGAAGAAAGCTCACAATGAGTGCCGCCATGCGTTTAGCCCTCCGTTCTTCACCCGAATCATCGGGCGATGATCAACGGAATGCCTTCGTAACGCGAAAGCATCAGTCACGCAAAGCCGGATCAACGCTGAAGGGGCAAGCGCGTGTCTTTGGTGTGGCTTCACACCTTTTGTTTGGCGCGCTCGATACCTTCAAGAATCAAACGGTGCGTCTCTTGAGCATCACCCCAGCGCACGATCTTGACCCATTTGCCGGGTTCGAGATCTTTGTAGTAGGCAAAGAAATGCTCGATTTTATGGATCGTGATTTCCGGAAGATCCGTATAATTCATCACCTTCTCATAGCGCTTTGTGAGTTTCGCGCTGGGAACAGCGACTATTTTTTCATCACTGCCCGATTCATCTTCCATGATGAGCACGCCCACAGGCCTCACGCTCATAATCGCACCCGGTATAATCGCCCTTGTATTGGCGACGATCACATCACAGGAATCACCATCATCGGAGAGTGTGTGCAGAATGAAGCCATAATTAGCCGGATAGCGCATGGATGTGTAGAGAAAACGGTCAACCACAAGCGCGCCCGCATCTTTATCAATTTCATATTTTATCGGTTCGCCACCAATCGGGACCTCGATCACAACATTGACATCATCGGAAACATTTTTCCCAAGCGAAATGGCCTTGAGATTCATCGGGGACCTGCCTTTTGTTCGGAAAAAAGCGCGAACTCACTCGCTTAGGTAATGGCTTGCTATGAGAAGAATAAGAACGACTTTCGGGGAACATTGTCGGATCCCCTTCATGAAACGGTCTTATTGTTTTGACAGGAGAAGCGACGCTCGCCATAGTCTGCACCTCCATGAACGATCACGTGAAAATTCCTGTAAAAAGCCGCAACCCCTATTATCAGGGGCCTACCAGCGACCATTTCGACGGCGAACATTTTTTCAATCCGGGGCGCCGCTGGAAAAAATCTCCTGGCGATCTTTTGCGCTGGATGATGGAACGTAAGCCGGAACGCTGGCCCGCCTCACATCCTAGCCCTTACATGGACGCTCCCCCGCATCGGGTACCGGGTCGTGACACAAGGCTGTCTTATGTCGGTCATGCGAGTTTTCTTCTACAAACGGGCGGGCTCAACATTCTGATCGATCCGGTGTGGTCAGAGCGTGTCTCGCCCTTGCGCTTTGTCGGGCCGAAACGGGTGAACCCGCCTGGCATTCCGTTTGAGAAACTACCACCAATTGATATCGTGCTCGTTTCCCATAATCACTATGATCACCTCGACATCGCAACGCTGCGACGTCTGCATGCGATTCATGCACCGCGCATTATTACACCGCTTGGTAATGACACAATCATTCGTGATGCTCATGCGGGCATTCGCGTTGAAGCACATGATTGGGGTGCGCGTGTTGAGCTTGGCCCTATCATCGCCGTTCATTTCGAAGAGGCCTATCATTGGTCGGCGCGCGGCATTCGTGATCGTCTGCGTGCACTGTGGACAGCCTTTGTGATCGAGACGCCTGCTGGACGCATTTATCATGTCGGCGACACGGGTTATCATGATGGAAAAATTTTTCCCGCAGCGCGC
>Ga0194123_10000518_pt1 | contig 71614 bp, 82 predicted proteins | sample TA2MahsurfametaG_5_FD_155479 | JGI IMG/M metagenome (GOLD analysis project Ga0194123, IMG submission 155479) | Freshwater microbial communities from Lake Tanganyika, Tanzania - TA2015023 Mahale A surface | ecosystem: Environmental > Aquatic > Freshwater > Lake | place: Tanzania: Lake Tanganyika... | reverse complement strand
AGTAGCCAAGAATTTCAGTTAAGACCCCAACTAAATTAACAAATATTGATGCCTTATATGTTTCAGCTGGCGAAGTTGATACGAAAGACCTGCATGCGATTGGTCACGAATGGCTTAATCGCTGGACTGACGAATCTGATGCCTTTGTTCGAATAATTAACCAAGTAATTGATGATGCACCCTTAAGTGGTTTATCAGTTGCATCGAGTTTATTTAGTAACCTTAAATCATCAAATCACTTACATGCGGCCGCAAGTTTGAGTTTACGCGATTTGGATTTTCTAATGCAACCAAATTCAATTGGGTTAATTACTTCAAATCGTGGGGTAAATGGAATAGATGGAATCACAGCTACTGCAACAGGCGCAGCATTAGCATGGCAGCGAAAAGGAAATGGACAAAGTTATTGCCTATTAGGAGATGTAGCATTACTTCATGACTTATCTAGTTTGACTATTCCTTCAACTGAAAAATTCCCAGATCTTCGATTAGTTATTGTAGATAACAATGGCGGAGGGGTATTTCACACAATTGAACAACGAGGTGTTTCAGGATTTGAGCGGGTTTTTGGCACACCACACAAAGCAGATTTAAAATCTCTCTTAATGGGGCTAGATATCCCAGTTACTGAAGTTACGAATAAGAGTGAATTGTCTAAAATCTATCAGTCTCACTCTGGGCTATCAGCAATACTGATTTCTGGAGTTGATCGCGAAATCGAAGCAGATTTGAGAAAACAAATAACTAATTTAGTGAGTTAAGTACAGCTTTAAATTTTGCCGCAGATTCCGCAATCTCAGATTCTGAGGTAGAACCTGAAACAACACCGCAACCTGCGAACAATCGCAAAGAATTCTCTCTAACCTCGGCACAGCGAATTGCTAATCCAAGATCACCATCACCATTACCGTCAATCCAACCTACTGGTCCGGCATATCGACCTCTGTCCATACCTTCAACTTCAGCAATTAAATCTCTAGCTCGCTCTGTTGGGGTTCCACAAACAGCAGCAGTTGGATGAAGAGACCCTGCTAACACAAGAGCAGGAGAATCGTCTGCAACAATTGCAGTTATTTCGGTAGATAAGTGAGCGACATTTGCTAACTGCAGAATTGTTGGCGTTGGTGGAACAACTAGATCTGTGCAATGAACAGCTAATGCTGCCGATACTGACTGAACTGCGTAGTTATGCTCTTGTTGATCCTTATCACTAGTTAGAAGTTTTGCCTGCAAAATTTCATTTGTATTTTCATCTTTATGTTGCGTAATAGTGCCTGCGAGCACTCGAGAGACAATCTGATTGCCTCGCTTACGTAATAACATCTCTGGCGTTGCTCCGACTAGGCCGTCGATGAAATAGGTCCAACAATCCGAAAAAGTGTTAGCTAGATTATTTAAAATATATCTAACATCTACTGAATTTGCAGTGTTTACAAATAAATCTCGAGCCAGAACAACTTTATCAACATCACCATGGTTTATTTTTGATACTAGCTCATCAACTATCTTCACCCATTGTGATTCAGGGATAGAGCCACCATTTATTTGGACTGCACCAGGAGAATGTGGCAAGAGATGTGGTTTCTTGAGTTCAGTGAGCGCAACTTCTGGATCGGTGCCGTCCGAAGTTGTTATCCAATTCTTGCCATCAGTTTTTCCAATAACAACTTTTGGAATAACAAGAATGCTCGAAGATGGTTGTGCTCTAAACCCGAATGAAGCAAAAGCAAAAGCACCAGTTCCAGTTACACGAACTTGATCATTAACAGCCGCATCATTTACAACATCTCGCCACCAGCGATGTGCCCTTGAAAATCTTTCTTGTCCAGAAACTTCAAATTTGAAAGTTTCACCAACTGCAATCATTCCGGTATGTTCGCGAAGCCAAACTGCAATATGTTGATTTGCAGTTTCTTTTGGCAACAAATTTAACAAGTCACCAGGATCTGAAATTTCATGTGTTTGAAATTTCAACTTGGGCACTAGTTGCTCTACCGGCACTGCATTACTCACACCTTAAAGCCTAGAGCCACTATGCGCTTCTCGCTGATTCAACTGGGTAGGGCAGAATTCAGCATATGGAAAACTCTCGTGCAGACCTGACCAAACAGCCTAACGAAGTCCAAGCTATGTTTGATCGAGTAGCTAATCGATATGACCTTATGAATGATTTGTTATCTCTTGGGCAAACTAGAGGGTGGCGCAAAGCAACGGTATCTGCGCTTAAAGTCCAAAGTGGAGAAAGAATTTTGGATTTAGCTGCAGGAACCGGAACTTCAACTGTTGAGATTGCGAAGTTTGGCGCAGAGGCAATTGGATGTGACCTGTCACTTGGTATGTTAAAAGTTGGAAAAAAACGACATCCAGAAATAACTTTTGTGGCGGGCGATGCGCTGGCTTTGCCTTTTATCGATGATTCTTTCGATGGGGTAACAATCTCGTTTGGTATACGTAATGTGAATAACGTTCAACTTGCGTTGGCTGAAATGTTTAGGGTTACTAAACCCGGTGGGAAAATGGTCATTTGTGAGTTTTCTACTCCTGAGGCATATTGGCTGCGTAAGGTTTACCAAAACTACTTAATTAAGGCGTTACCGCAAGTTGCCAGGCGAATTTCAAGCAATCCAGTCGCCTATCAATATTTAGCAGAATCCATTTTGGCCTGGCCAGATCAAGCCAAATTTGCCGCACAAATTCAAACCATCGGCTGGGAACAAGTGGCTTGGCGCTCCCTAACTGGTGGGATAGTCGCGCTTCATCGGGCCATAAAGCCAAATAGCTAATTTGTGTGATTGTGGCCACACTAATGAGACGGACCCAGCACAGGTCCGCCCCTTAGGATTAGGCGGAGTCAACGGAAATATGCCAAGAAGGAGATTCCTGTGGATTTAGCCTGGCCGATTGTCGGTCTGGGGCTTCTTGCCTTCGGATTTGGAGCATTCTCCGTTATTGCCTCAGCACTTATTGGACCTAAGAAATACAACAAGGCAAAACTTGATGCATATGAATGTGGAATTGAAGCTACTCCGCAACCAATGGGTGGCGGTAAATATCCAATCCGCTATTACTTAACCGCAATGATGTTTATTATTTTTGATATTGAAATTATGTTTCTGTATCCGTGGGCAGTTAACTATGGCGCGCTTGGAGTTTTTGGATTAGGCGCAGTGGGATTGTTCTTACTAATTGTTACTTTTGCTTATTTTTATGATTGGCGTCGTGGCGGATTGGAATGGGACTAAATGGGTGTAGAAGAAAAACTACCATCTGGGGTATTACTCTCAAGCGTTGAGCAATTAGTTGGATATGTTCGTCGTAATTCACTTTGGCCCGCAACATTTGGTTTAGCTTGTTGTGCAATTGAGATGATGGCAATTGGTGCGGGTAGATATGACATCGCACGATTTGGAATGGAGACATTCCGTGCATCCCCGAGACAAGCAGATTTGATGATCGTTGCTGGTCGCGTTAGTCAAAAAATGGCTCCAGTATTGCGCCAGATTTATGATCAAATGCCAAACCCAAAATGGGTAATTTCAATGGGAGTTTGTGCTTCAAGTGGCGGCATGTTTAATAACTACGCCATTTTGCAGGGTGTAGATCACGTTGTTCCAGTGGATATTTATCTGCCTGGCTGTCCGCCGCGACCTGAGATGCTAATTGATGCAATTCTGAAACTGCATGATCAGATTCAAAACACTAAGTTAGGTGTTAATCGAGTTAATGAAATTGTTAATCAGGAACAAATTGCACTGGGAACAAAACCACTTGCTGAAATGAAAGGTTTGTTGGCATGACTGAAACCAACAATCCGTTAATTCCGCAAGGGGCTACAGAGCTGCCGCTTGTTGATATTCGTGAAGGTTCATTTGGTGTTCGCGGTAGCGGAGATACCAGTGGTTTTGGTGGTTTGGTTCGTAGAATCTATTTACCACCAGCAGCGAATCGCCCATTGCCAGGATGGTTTGAAGATGTTGTTTCCGTATTTGAACAAGCATTGGCTGCCAAAGAATTTAAATCAGCTGATGTTATTGAACGAGTAGTAATAGATCGAAATGAATTAACAATCAATGTAAACAGACAGTTTATCAAGATTGCAATGCAAATATTGCGAGATGAACCAAGGTTAAAGTTTGAAATGAGTATGGGAGTAAGCGGCGTGCATTATCCTGCTCAAACAGATGCAGAGTTACATGCTGTTTATCACATACGTTCAATGACTCACAATCGACAAATCAGAGTTGAAACAACTGCGCCAGATGTTGATCCACATATTCCATCAACGGTCGATGTTTATCCGACAAATAATTGGCATGAGCGAGAAACTTATGACTTTTTTGGAGTTATTTTTGATGGGCACCCTGGTTTAACCCGAATTGAAATGCCAGATGATTGGGTGGGTCATCCGCAACGTAAAGATTATCCGCTTGGTGGCGTACCTGTTGAATACAAGGGCGCAACAATTCCAGCTCCTGATCAGCGACGGATGTACTCGCGATGACAACTGATAACTTGATTTTTGAAACTGCTAGTGACGGTCAAGAAACATCGCAAGGCCGGGTTTACACGCTCTCGGGTGGCGATTGGGATCAAGTTAAAGCAGCTCCTGCTGGTGAAGCGGAACGCGTAGTTGTAAATATGGGACCTCAACATCCATCAACACATGGCGTACTTAGATTGATTGTTGAGCTTGAAGGTGAAACTGTTACTGAAGTCAGACCAGCGATTGGCTACCTTCATACCGGAATTGAAAAAAATCTTGAGTATCGAACTTGGACTCAAGGAGTCACATTTGTTACTCGAATGGATTACTTATCAAGTTTTTATAGTGAAACAGCTTATTGCTTAGCTGTTGAGAAACTTCTTGGAATAACAGACGATGTGCCTGAGCGTGCAACGGTTATTCGCGTAATGCTGATGGAGTTAAATCGAATCTCTTCTCATTTGGTTGCACTTGGCACAGGTGGATTAGAACTAGGTGCACTAACTGCAATGTTCCTGGCATTTAGGGAGCGAGAAATCATTCTTGACCTATATGAATTAGTAACTGGGCTACGAATGAATCATGCATATATTCGACCTGGTGGATTGGCACAAGATTTACCACCAGATGCGATTGCCAAGATTCGCGAAGCAATTCCTCGAATTCGTACTGGATTTAAAGATACTGAAAACCTGTTGGTTGGCAACAGCGTATGGATGGCTCGCACCAAGGATGTAGGTGTGCTTGATTTAGATGGATGTTTAGCCTTAGGTATAACTGGACCAACGCTTAGATCAACTGGTTTTGCTTGGGACTTGCGTAAAACAAATCCATATTGTGGCTATGAAACTTATGACTTCAAAATTCCAACCGTAGATACCGCTGATACTTATGGTCGATTCTTAATTCGATTAGCCGAAATGGAGCAGTCACTCCAAATTGTTGAGCAATGTTTAGATCGACTTGAACCAGGTCCAGTAATGGTTGGCGACAAGAAGATTGCTTGGCCAGCACAGTTATCTATTGGTGGCGATGGTATGGGTAATTCACTTGAACATATTAAGCAAATAATGGGAACATCAATGGAATCACTTATTCATCACTTTAAGTTGGTAACTGAGGGATTTGAAGTTCCAGCAGGTCAGGTTTATCAAGCCGTTGAATCACCAAGAGGTGAACTTGGTGTGCATATGGTTTCAGATGGTGGCACAAGACCGTACCGAGTTCACTTTCGCGATCCAAGCTTCACCAACTTGCAAGCGGTACCTGCAATTTGTGAAGGTGGACAGGTAGCCGACTTGGTCGCGGCAATAGCCAGCATCGATCCAGTTATGGGTGGGGTGGATCGTTAATGGCGATTACTGAAACAACAAAATCTGAATTACGTGAACTTATCTCTCGATATCCAGAACCTAGATCCGCTTTGCTTCCTATGCTGCATTTAGTTCAATCAGTTGAAGGTTATGTAACGCAAGAAGGCATAGATGTTTGCGCTCAAGAAGTTGGGCTTACTACGGCAGAAGTTTCTGCAGTCGCGTCGTTTTATACGATGTTTAAGCGTTATCCAGTTGGGAAGCATCATGTTGGTGTTTGCGTGAACTCACTTTGTGCGCTAAAAGGTGGCGATTCAATTTGGCGGCGTATTACAAACGAGTTAGGTATCGGCCACGATGAAACTTCAGCTGATGGACAAATCACACTGGAAAGAATTGAATGCCAAGCTGCTTGCACACATGCACCGGTGATGACGGTTAATTGGGAATTTATGGATGATATGGATGAAGCAAAAGCAGTAACACTAATTTCAAATTTACGATCGAATAAAGAAGTAAAGTCAACACGTGGTCCAAAAGTTAGAACATTTAAAGATGTAAGCAGAACAATTGCGGGCTTTGATGATGGATTAGTTGATGAACCAGGCATTGATGAAGCGATGTTGGCAGGCTTAAAAGCTGCTAAGCAGGCAGGTAGCTAATGACAAAACTCGTACCAAATCTAACTGCGCACTGGGATGAAACAGATTCGTACACAATTGCTGGCTATCAACGGCACGGTGGGTATAGCGCAGTTAAGAAATCCTTTGAACTAGGTCCAGATGCAGTAATTGCTGAAGTAAAAGAGTCTGGACTTCGCGGCCGAGGCGGTGCTGGTTTTCCAACCGGAATGAAGTGGGGTTTTGTTCCACAAGGAGATGGCAAACCGCACTATTTAGTTGTTAATGCGGATGAATCAGAACCAGGTGCTTGTAAAGATATTCCATTGATGATGGCAAATCCACATTCACTTGTGGAGGGTGTAATCATTGCAGCATATGCAATCAGAGCTAATCAGGCATTTATATATATCCGAGGTGAAACACCACATCCAATTCGCAGAGTTCGTCAAGCAGTAGCGGATGCCTACGCTGCAAAACTATTAGGTAAAAATATTTTAGGTTCTGGATTTGATTTAGAAGTAGTAGTTCATTCCGGAGCAGGTGCATATATTTGTGGAGAAGAAACGGCATTGCTTGATTCGCTCGAAGGACGAAGAGGTCAACCTCGACTCAAACCACCATTTCCTGCGGTAGCGGGTCTTTATGCCTCACCAACCGTGGTGAATAACGTTGAAACAATTGCGTCCGTACCAGCAATCATCAATAATGGTGCCGCTTGGTATAAATCTTTTGGCACTGAAAAATCTCCTGGTATCAAATTGTTTGCAGTTTCTGGCGATGTTAAGAGACCAGGAATTTTTGAAGCGCCCCTTGGTATCACAATGCGTGAGTTGATTGATTACGCCGGCGGTATGGTTAGTGAACGACCAGTAAAGTTTTTTGTACCTGGCGGATCTTCAGTACCGCTACTGACTCCTGAACATCTTGATGTGCCGCTTACCTATGAGGATATGGCTGCACATGGCACCATGCTAGGCACTGGCACTCCAATGGTTTTTGATACTTCAAGGAGTGTGACGCAAGCAGTAGTTCGTTGGATTGAGTTTTACAAACATGAATCTTGCGGCAAGTGCACGCCATGCCGAGAAGGCACTTACTTCATGGTTGATATTTTGAAGCGTCTTGAAAAAGGCAAAGGACAAATTTCGGATCTGGATTTGTTAGTTGATATTTCGGCACAAATTTCCGGGCGCAGCTTCTGCGCTCTTGGAGATGCAGCTGCTACCCCAGTTCCAGCTGCACTGAAATATTTCCGGGAAGAATTTGAAACTAAGTTAGTTGGTGTTAAGTGACTGTAACGGCTAACCCAAGTCAAAACAATCAACTTGAGCTAATCACCGCAACTGTTGATGGCGTTGAAGTTCGAGTGCCCAAGGGAACTTTAATTATCCGTGCAGCTGAACAACTTGGAGTTCAAATTCCAAGATTTTGTGATCATCCATCGCTTGAACCTGTTGCCGCGTGTCGAATGTGTTTGGTTGAAATTGATGGAATACCAAAACCTCAACCTTCTTGCGCCATTCCATTAACTGAAGGAATGGTTGTTAGAACTCAGCAATCTTCCGAAGTCGCAGCAAAAGCTCAAGAGGGCGTAATGGAATTCTTGCTACTAAATCACCCTTTGGATTGTCCAGTTTGCGATAAAGGTGGAGAGTGCCCGCTACAAAACCAAGCGATGACAAATGGACGGCCATACTCCAGATTTGAAGAAGGCACAAAGAGGTTATTTGAAAAACCAATAAATATTAATTCCGAGATTTTGCTCGATCGTGAACGATGTGTTTCTTGTGCTCGCTGTACTCGATTTGCGGATGAAATTGCTGGAGATCCAACTCTTGAGCTATTGGAGCGCGGTGCGCAACAACAAGTTGGAACCGCTGACGACCGACCCTTTGAATCATATTTTGGTGGAAATACGATCCAAATTTGTCCTGTTGGTGCATTAACAAGTGCGACTTATCGGTTTCGCTCAAGGCCTTTCGACTTAATCTCACACAACACTATTTGTGAACATTGTGCCTCAGGTTGCTCAACAAGAACTGATATTCGTCGTGGAAAAATTATGCGTCGGTTAGCAGCCAATGATCCAGAAGTAAATGAGGAGTGGAACTGCGACAAAGGTCGTTTTGCTTTTACCCACACAACATTAGACCGCATTACAACTCCGCTGATACGAGAGAATGGCGAGTTGCGCACCGCTTCGTGGCCAGAAGCAATCGAATTTGCTGCAAATGGCCTTAAAGACAAACAATCTGGCGTGTTAACAGGCGGACGCTTACCTCAAGAAGACGTTTACGCATATTCACGATTTGCTCGTGTTGCCTTAAACACTAACAATGTGGATTTTCGAAATCGGTATGCATCTAAAGAAGAAGCAGATTTCTTAACCCATCATGTTGCAGCAAATTCGATGCATGTAACTTACCGAGATTTAGAGAATGCTGAAATAGTTCTACTAGTTGCATTTGAACCCGAGAATGAATCTCCTATTGTTCAACTTCGGCTCAGAAAAGCTGTAAGAAAAAGCAAACTAAAAGTAATTGCAATTGATACTGCTGCAATAGAAGGCTATAAAAAGTTAAATGCTGAAATAATCCTAACTAAACCTGGGTTAGAAGCAGATGCGTTAAACAAACTTGTACCGTCACTTAATGGTAAAAATGTGATTGTTTTAGTTGGTGAGCGAGCTGCGACCAGCAGTGGTTTGTTGAGTGCGGTTGCAAGTATGGGCAAAAGCACTTCAGCGAAGTTTGCTTGGGTTCCCAGACGTGCTGGTGATCGTGGCGCAGTTGAAGCGGGTTTACTTCCAACTCTTCTGCCAGGAGGAAAACTAGTAAAAGATGCTGCCGATCGTGCAGAAGTTGCAGCAGAGTGGGGAGTTGCGCAGCTACCAGGTCAATCAGGGCTAGATCAAGTTGAGATGGTTAAAGCTGCACTTTCTGGAGATCTTGATGCTTTTGTTATTGGTGGTCTAGATGTATATGACGTCTCTTACCATTCAGATTTTATTGCTGCCCTGGAAAAAACATTCGTCGTTTCACTAGAGCAACATTATTCATCAGTAACAGAGCATGCAGATGTCGTATTGCCAGTGGGAGTAATTACCGAGCGATCTGGAACGTTCGTGAATTGGGAAGGTCGCGAAAGATCATTTGCTGCAGCGATGCATCAGTCTCTTGCCCTTACAGATGCGCGGGTGTTGCATTTGATTGCAGAAAAACTAGGCGTGAAGTTTGCCGATCAAGCTAAGCCTTCTGAATTGCACAAGTCACTTACCAGTTTGAAGGATTCATCAAACACTTCAACTATGTCTGCTGTTGCAAGCATTAAAGTTCCTGGAATTTTGCTTGCTGGCTTACGCCAACTAATTGATAATGGAAGTCTGCAGCAGGGCGAGCCACATTTGGCTGCCACCGCAAGAGAGGCAGTTGCACGAGTAAGTGCTGCAACTGCATCAGCAAATGGATTAGTTGATGGCAACCTAGTAATTATTAAGAGCAGCACAGGCCAGATGGTTTTACCCTTGTTAGTTTCTGAAGTTGCTGATGAAACTGTATGGGTGCCATTAAATAGTGATGGTTCAACACCTCTTAAAAATTTATCTGTGAGCATTGGTGAGTCCGTTCAATTACAAGATGGCGGTAGATATGTTCTATAGCCAAGACCCGACATTAAATGATTTTGGACTTGACCCATGGTGGTTAATAGTTTTGAAAGTGCTTGCAGTATTTGTTGTTTTAGTTTTGCTTGTTTTGTTTAGCATCTGGGCTGAGCGTCGAGTTGTTGCAAGAATGCAGTTCCGCTTGGGGCCAAACCGCGTAGGTCCATTTGGACTGCTACAAAGTTTGATGGATGGATTAAAGCTTGCACTAAAAGAAGACATTGTTCCAAAGAATGCATCAAAAATTGTATTTTTGATTGCTCCAGTAATTTCAGTTACTACTGCATTTATGGCTATGGCAGTAATTCCGTTTGGTCCTATGGTTTCTATTTTTGGCTATCAAACTCCTCTTCAACTCACTGATTTTTCAGTTTCTGTGCTTTATGTACTAGCCGTAACTTCAATTGGTATTTATGGAATTGTGCTTGCGGGTTGGGCCTCTGGCTCAACCTATGCACTTCTTGGTGGACTGCGCTCATCTGCTCAAATGGTTTCTTATGAAATAGCAATGGGACTATCTTTCGTTGCGGTTTTTCTTTACGCCGGATCGATGTCAACTTCAGAAATTGTGACTGCGCAAGAGCGAATTTGGTATGCAGTTTTACTTTTGCCATCATTTATTATTTACACCACTTCAATGGTTGGTGAAACCAATCGTGCTCCATTTGATCTTCCGGAGGCAGAAGGTGAATTAGTTGGTGGTTTCCACACTGAGTATTCATCACTTAAGTTTGCTCTGTTTTTCTTAGCTGAATATGTAAATATGGTTACTGTTTCAGCTCTTGCCACTACATTGTTCTTAGGTGGGTGGCTTGCTCCATATCCATTCTCAATGATCCCTGGCGCTAACGAAGGTTGGCTACCGCTCGTTTGGTTCTTTGGAAAAGTGCTTGCATTCTTGTTTATTTTCATCTGGCTGCGCGGAACTCTCCCGCGATTGCGTTATGACCAATTTATGGATTTTGGCTGGAAAGTTTTAATTCCAGTCGCGCTAGGTTGGGTGTTTGTGGTAGCGGCAGCTCGCGTTGCAATTTCTGAGGATTTAATTTCAAATCCGAGAGCATTAACCGTGCTCGCAGTTCCGTTAGCTGCGTTATTGCTTATTAGTTTGATTTTGGAATTGCGAAAGCCAAAACAACCCGATGGTGATAGTGAAAAGTTAAAATCAAGTTTCCCGGTACCACCTATGAGTGCGGCGAGAACTAAAAGCGCTAATCGGCCTGAGGTAGAAGTGAAGCGAGGTAGTGATGGCTAGACTTCCACAAGCTGTTCGAGGTTTTTGGTTGACCTTTTCGATGATGTTTCGCAAACCTATAACGGAGCAGTATCCAGAAGAAAAACATATTTACCCACCAAAACCACGTTTTCATGGTCGTCACCAACTGAATCGTTACGCTGATGGTTTGGAGAAGTGCATAGGTTGTGAACTTTGCGCTTGGGCTTGTCCAGCTGATGCAATCTATGTTGAAGGTGCAGACAATTCCGACGAAGCAAGATTCTCTCCCGGCGAGAGATATGGCAAGATTTATCAGATTAACTATTTACGATGTATTTTATGTGGATTGTGCATTGAGGCATGTCCGACTAGAGCCTTAACCATGACAAATGAATATGAATTAGCAGATGATTCACGAGCAAAATTGATTTATGAAAAACAGGATTTGTTAGCACCTCTGTTACCAGGGATGGCGCAACCTCCACATCAGATGGTTGATGGATTTTCAGATAGAAACTATTACTCAGGAAAAGTTACTGGCGCAACACCGGCACAAATAGCTGAGAGCGAGCAAGCATGAGTTTTGCATTTGCTGTTTGTGCTACCTTGTCAGTTGCTGGTGCTTTAGGAATGCTACTTTCTAAGCGCGCTGTGCACTCAGCATTGTTTATTGCATTAACAATGATCAATTTAGCCGTTTTATATTTGCAGTTGTCCGCACCATTTTTAGGAATGGTACAAATAATTGTTTATACCGGTGCGGTGATGATGCTGTTTTTGTTCGTATTGATGATTGTTGGAGTTGATTCTTCTGATTCATTAACTGAAACACTCAAAGGACAGCGAATTGCTTCAATTGTGGTTGCAGTCGGATTGGGATTCTTGCTTACTAGCAGCATTGGTAGTGCGGTAATTTCAACTGAAAATTCACTAGATGCGACCTTTGCTGGCGGAAATGTACAAGCAATTGCAAATCTGATGTTTGGTAAATATGTATTGGCATTAGAAGTAACCGCAGCCTTATTAGTTACTGCAGCAGTTGGAGCAATGGTGCTGGCTCATCGCGAGCGAATAAATCCCAAACTCAGTCAACGCGAGCAACAACAAGCACGTTTTGTTGATTATGCCTTAACGGGTAAACATCCTGGCCCACTGCCACCATCGGGTGTTTATGCTCGTCACAATGCCGTTGATACTCCAGCCTTATTACCTGATGGTTCAATTGCTGCAAACTCTGTCCCTGCACCATTGCAAGCCCGAGGATCCATTCGAGACATCACTGAGTCTGACAACCAACGCGTAATTGACCTAAGTGAAGGTAATGTCGTTATTGAAAGAGGCGAGGATGGACGTAACTAATTACGTAATACTCTCTTCCATTTTGTTTTCCATCGGCGCAGTTGGTGTATTAGTCAGAAGAAATGCCATCGTTATGTTTATGTCAATTGAGTTAATGCTAAATGCAGCCAATCTAGCTTTTGTTGCGTTCGCCAGAGCAAATGGAAACTTTGATGGTCAGGTTGTAGCTTTTTTCGTTATGGTGGTGGCAGCGGCTGAAGTTGTAATTGGTCTTGCAATCATTATGGCGATATTCCGGACTCGAAAAACTGCTTCGATTGATGAAGCAAGTTTGTTGCGAGCCTGACTGGGGAGATGAGTGTTTAATTTAATCGCGCTGGAATCAATTCATTCAGTAGTATCTTCAGAGGTTGCTACTGGAGTGTTTGCCAAAATGTGGTTACTAATTGCCCTTCCCCTAATGGGTGCCATTGTGTTATTGCTAGGTGGAAATCGGACCAATTCCTTTGGCCCATTACTTGCAGTTGGGTTGCCAATAGCCAGTTTTAGCTTTGCAGTTTATTTGTGGATTGAGTTACTAGCGCTATCAACTCAGTCGCGCAGTCAAAATTTAGTATTGTTTGAATGGATTAATATTGGTAGTTTTCAAGTACCATTTGGATTACAACTAGATCCACTTTCAATAAGTTTTGTTTTGTTAATTACGGGTGTGGGTTCTTTAATCCATATTTACTCCCTGGGATATATGGATCATGATCTAGGTAAGCGCAGGTTTTTTGGTTATTTGAATTTGTTCGTAGCAGCGATGCTGCTTTTAGTGCTTGCTGATAATTATCTATTGCTATACGTAGGCTGGGAGGGAGTTGGTTTAGCTTCTTATTTACTGATTGGATATTACCAACATAAGCCATCGGCCGCCGCTGCTGCTAAAAAAGCATTTGTAGTAAATCGTGTTGGCGACGTTGGCTTGTCACTTGCAATTATGTTGATGTTTTTGGCATTTCATACCGTTACATTCGCTGGAATATCAGATAAAGCCGAACAGGGGTCAGCTACAGCATTATTCTTGATTGGATTATTCCTGTTAATTGGTGCAGCAGGCAAAAGTGCTCAAGTGCCATTACAAAGCTGGCTTTTGGATGCAATGGAAGGTCCAACCCCAGTTTCAGCATTAATTCACGCTGCAACAATGGTCACTGCTGGAGTTTATTTAATTGTGCGTTCAAACTCAATTTATGACTTATCTATTGCAGCGCAAAACGCGGTAATAGTTGTTGGTGTTGTTACTCTCCTTGCTGGTGCAGTTATCGGCATAGCTAAGGATGACATCAAAAAAGCGTTAGCTGCTTCAACAATGAGCCAGATTGGCTATATGGTGCTTGCTGCAGGATTAGGTCCAATTGGTTATGTCTATGCGATTATGCATCTATTAACTCATGGTTTCTTTAAGGCTGGAATGTTCCTTGGCGCAGGCTCAGTTATGCATGCCATGAATGATGAAGTAGATATGCGCAAATATGGTGCTTTAAGAAAAGTTATGCTGTTAACTTTTAGTACTTTCTTTGTTGGATATTTGGCGATACTTGGTATTCCACCATTTGCAGGTTTTTACTCTAAAGACTTAATTATTGAAGCTGCTTTCGACAGAAGTTTGATTGCTGGGTTTGCCACTTTGCTTGGTGCAGGAGTAACAGCTTTTTATATGTCAAGATTAGTTTTAATGACTTTCTTCTCAAACAAACGCTGGGAAGACGATGCTCATCCACACGAATCTCCTTTAACAATGACAGTGCCGATGGTGATTTTGGCTATAGGATCAGTTGGAAGTGGTTTTCTATTAACGTTTAATGATTCGTTGAAGAAATGGTTAGCACCAGTTACTGGATATCAAACCCCAGAACCACCAATCGCTGTCCCAATATTGATTGCAATGACGCTAATCACTGTTGCAGCTGGAGTCGCAATCGCAGTTATGCTTTATTGGCGTCAAGTTGCGTCAACCGCACCTAATGATGTTTCGATATTTACAAAAGCTGCTCGCAAGGATCTGTATGGTGATGCTATTAATGAAGCAGTATTTATGCGTGGTGGCCAGAAAGTGGTAAGTGCAACTAAGGTTTTTGATAATTCAGTTGTTGAAGGATTTGTGCAATTTATTTCTAGGTTAACTTTAGGAATAAGTAACTTAGTAAGGTCAAGTCAAACTGGATACACCAGAAATTATGCCTTAGCAATGCTGCTTGGAGTTGCACTTATGTTGCTGTTGGCTGCGATAGTGAGGCTATAGTGATAAACAATTTGCCATATCTATCAATAATGATTTTGCTTCCGCTATTAGGTTCTCTCTTGGTTTTTGCAATCCCATCAGCACTGGGTGCCGCACGGATAAAATCGATTGCTTTCGCTATCTTTGGGATAGTTTTTGCCCTTTTTGTTACCGCAGCAATGCAATTTCAGATCAATGCAACGGACCAATTTCAGCTTGTTGAAAGTTATGAATGGATAACCGCATTCGGAGTTAGCTGGTCCGTTGGGGTAGATGGATTAGGTCTGGTTATGTTGGGACTTGTTACCATTCTGGTTCCAGTTGTTTTGCTAGCTGCTTGGCGAGATGTAGCAGATGATGCTGTTGGGAAATTTTACGGATTAAATCTTTTACTGCAATCTGTTGTTATTGCAGTATTTGTGGCAACAGATTTGTTTATGTTTTATGTTTTCTTTGAATTGATGTTAGTTCCAATGTATTTCTTGATTGGTAGATATGGAGTTGGTGATAGACGTAAAGCGGCAGTTAAGTTCTTAATTTTTTCATTAGTTGGTGGACTAATTCTACTAGCTGGAGTAATCAGCCTTTGGGTGCAAAGTCTTCGAATAACTGAAATTGGATCTTTTAATTTAGAGTTTTTATCCACGCTTGGACTAAACATAGAAACTCAACGGTGGTTGTTTGTTGCGTTCTTTATAGCATTTGCAATTAAGGCACCATTAGTTCCAGTTCATTCTTGGTTGCCTGATGCAGCGCAATCTTCCACACCTGCTGTTGCTGTTTTGTTAATTGGCATCTTGGATAAAGTAGGAACTTACGCAATGCTGCGGTTTTTACTTCCTCTATTCCCTGAAGCATCAGCTGAGTTAGCTCCAGTTGCACTTACTCTGGCAACGCTAAGTATTTTCTATGGTGCGCTGATGGCAATTGGTTCAAAGGATATGAAGCGGTTAATGGCGTATGTTTCCATTTCACATTTTGGATTCATTGTGCTTGGGATATTTGCTTTTACTACTCAAGGTATTTCAGGTGCAATGTTCTATATGTTCTCGCACGGCTTATCAACCGCAGCCCTTTTCCTTGCAGTTGGCTACTTGATGCAGCGCACCGGAAGCAGTGAGATTTCAGATCATGCTGGCGCATTTCAAATCACACCACTTCTTGCTGGGTTAATTCTCTTTGGTGGTTTGTCTTCAGTTGCGCTACCTGGTCTTGCCAGTTTTATTGCAGAATTTACCGTTTTACTTGGCACTTTCGCTCGTTACCCAATATTGGCAGGTTTTGCGACATTGGGAATTGTGGTAGCTGCGGTATATGCACTTTGGCTGTACCAAAGAACTATGACTGGGCATCCATCTGATGCTGTTAGCGGAATCAAAGATGTTTCAGGTAGGGAAGTTATAGCGCTATCGCCAGTAATCGCCTTGACGTTAGTGCTTGGCTTTGTACCACAACTGGCTTTTGATTTGCTTAACCCAACCTCAGAAAAGGTTATGCAACAGGTCTCTCAAGTAGATCCAGCAGCATTGATTGATGGTGAAAATTAATGATGATTCCAACTCAAGTATTTTTGCAACCATCAATTGATTGGTTTGTAATCTCACCGTTTACCATCTTGCTTGGAGCAGGTGTAGTTTCACTGTTAATTGAAACATTTGCAAAGCGTTCAATGCGCAGACCTCTTCAACTTCTTTTAGTCTTCACTTCATTGGTTGCATCTTTAGCGATGACTGCAATGCTGTTTGGCACTCAAACACTTACTGCGGGCGACGCAGTTGCAATTGATGGTCCAGGTATTGCTCTTCAAGCAATCATTGCACTAGTTGCAATTATTGGTGCTGCTGGCTTGGCTGAGAACAAAGTAGATCCTTCAGGCGATGCGTTCGCTGCTCGCGCTTCTGCGATACCGGGAAGCTCAGATGAACGCGCATTTACTCAGGCTGGCTGGTATTCAACTGAAATTTGGACGCTATTTCTCTTTGCAGTTGGTGGAATGCAATTATTTGTAGTTGCAAATGATTTGCTTACTATGTTTATTGCACTTGAAGTGATGTCTCTACCCCTTTATCTAATGGCTGGCATGGCGCGCCGTCGAAGACTTTTGTCTCAAGAAGCCGCACTCAAGTATTTTGTTCTAGGTGCTTATTCTTCTGCATTTTTCTTGTTTGGCGCAGCATTAGTCTATGGCGCAACGGGTGGTATAAATTTTGACGACATCGCTTTTGCAATTCCAACTCGACCACAAATGTCAACGCTTTTAGTTACAGGTGTGGTTTTGATTTTGGTAGGAATGTTGTTCAAAGTTGGATCAGCACCCTTTCATCAATGGACGCCTGATGTTTATCAAGGTGCACCAACAACCTTAACAGCATTTATGGCAGCTGGTGTAAAGGTTGCAGCATTTGGTGCGATGATGCGATTGGTTTATTCTGCTTTTGGTTCATTAATTTGGGATTGGCGACCAATACTTTGGGCAGTAACATTAATAACTATGTTTGTTGGAGTATTTGTTGCACTCGTGCAATCAGACATTAAGCGAATGCTTGCCTACTCGTCAATAGCTCACGCAGGTTTTATCATGGTTGGTCTCATATCTGGAACAAACGCCGGAATTATTTCAATTCTCTTTTACTTAACGGCATATGCTTTCACTACTTTAGGAATTTTTCTACTAGTTTCGCTTATCCGAGATGCCAGCGGAGAGGCAAGTGGAATTGAGTCATGGCGAGGACTTGCATCCAAGTCACCAATTACGGCGCTGTCGATAACATTTTTGATGTTAGCACTTGCTGGCTTTCCGCTTACTTCTGGATTCATTGCCAAGTTCTCAATTTTTGCCTCTGCCATTCAGGCCGAACAAACTCCTTTAGTTCTGCTTGCCATTCTTGCGAGTGCGATTGCTGTTGTTTTCTATTTGCGAATAGTGGTTTTGATGTATTTTCGTAGATCTGAATCCGACGAAGTAGCAGTTGCTATACCAAGTAATTTCACAATTATTGCATTAGTTGTTTCAATTCTAATGACTCTTATACTTGGTGTTTACCCTCAACCATTGTTTGATTTACTAGCCCAATCACCACTATTTATCCGGTAATGGTTAACTCAAATCCAGCCGGAATTTCATTTGATTTTGCTTCTAATGAATTAGAAACAGCTATTAGTGAACGTTTAGTTGCGGTTGAGGAATTACTAAAACAAAGTTGTAAGTCAGAAAATCCGTTCATTAATGAAATGACAACACATTTAGTTAATGCGGGAGGCAAAAGGTTTAGGCCGCTAATCACACTGCTTGCAGCAACTCTTGGTGACATTTCTAAAGAAAATGTTGTTAAGGCGGCTGTAGTTATTGAGTTAACACATCTTGCAACTCTGTATCACGATGACGTGATGGATGAAGCCAAATTGCGCCGCGGGGCAGTTTCAGCAAATAGCAGATTTGGTAACTCTTCAGCAATTCTTGCTGGTGACTTCTTGTTTGCCCGTGCTTCTGAATTAGTTGCTGATCTAGGTCCTGCAGCAGTTAGGTTACAAGCACAAACTTTTGAAAGATTAGTAACTGGACAGCTACTTGAGACAGTTGGTCCGGCTAAAGATATCGATCCGGTGCAGCACCACCTTTTAGTATTAGCTGAAAAAACTGGTTCACTGATTGCGACAGCTGCTCAATTCGGTGCTGAGTTTGCCGGTGCTAACAAAGCAGATCAAGTTGCAATGCGTCAATATGGTGAAGCAATAGGAGTTGCTTTTCAATTAACAGATGACATCATTGATTTAACAAGTGATTCTGAATCCTCTGGGAAAGTGCCGGGAACTGATTTATTAGAAGGAGTTCCCACTCTTACAACACTGCTTATTCAACGGGATAACAATTCGGAAGACAAAGAATTAATCGCAACACTTGCAGGACAAATAACTCTTAACGCGCTACCCCAACTGTTAACTGAAATTAGATCTCATCGAGCACTAAGTCAGGCAAAAGAAGTGGCGATTCAGTGGGCTGAAAAAGCCAAATCTGCAATCGCTGAAGTTTCAAACAACGCTACAAAAAATGCGTTGATTTCAATATGTGATGCCACAATCACCAGACAATCTTGATTCAACTAGATAATTGAGTTATCGATATCATTAGATGATTTGCTTCTTGTGCTTTCTGCCTATCTAAGTGGATAATTGCCAAGGGGAGAACCGATGAAGATTACTGAGATAAGAACTTATCGACTGGATAAATTTCCAGCAATGCTGTTTCTTGAGATAAAAACAGATAGCGGGATTATTGGATTAAGTGAAAACTGCATAGGTGCGGTTGCAATTGAAGCATTTGTTCACGAGAGTATTGCACCTAGAATTTTAGGAGTAGATGCAACAAATATAAGTTTGATAAATGAAAAATTACGAAATGATTTCATCGGTTACAGTGGGTCTAGCATTTCAGTGCGTGCACATTCTTCAATAGACATAGCACTTTGGGATATATTTGGAAAATCACTTAATTTACCGGTTTATAAGGTTCTCGGCGGGGCAGTTCGAGAATCGATTGAAACATATAACACTTGCGCTGGTCCAGGCTATGCCAGAGTTAGCAGCAACATTGAACGAGACCGTGCGTCGCAATTGGGGAACAATTTAGGAGACTCATTTGAAGATCTTAATATGTTTCTTTATGACCAGTCTCGCTTGATTAATGAGTTAGGCGAGATGGGATTTCGAGCCTTAAAAGTTTGGCCATTTGATCAAGCGGCAGTTGATTCAGGCGGCCGATTCATTTCATCAGATTCACTTGAAGCTGGAGTACAAGTGATACGAAACTTGCGCGCAGCTGCTGGTCCAAATTTCAAGATTATGTTAGAGATGCATAGTCTTTGGTCACCATCGGTTGCATTAAAAATTATCAAGGAGACTGAGGAATTTGATATATTTTGGTATGAAGACGCAATTCGAATTGAAAGCTATAAAGGTTTACAACAATTGCGATCAAGAACAAATGCTGATTTAACTTTTGGTGAAACTATTGGCACAAAATTTGAATATCAAAAATTACTTGATATTCAAGTGCTGAATCACTTGATGGTGGATCCACTTTGGGCTGGGGGAATTTCAGAATCAAGGAAAATTGTTGATCTAGCGCACACCTATGGAATTCTTGTTTCGCCTCATGATTGCACTGGACCTGTTGGCTTGACAGCTGGGTTCAATTTATCAATAACTAATCCAAATATTGAATTTCAAGAATTTGTGCGCGCCTACTATTTCGGTTGGTATCAAGAAGTTATGGATGGTTTACCAGAGTTTCGAGATGGACGACTGTATCCAAGCGAGCGGCCTGGTTTGGGTTTAAGTTTTAAGTCGGACTTCTTCAATCGAAACGACTTGCATACTCAAATCAGTAAGATCTAGATTGGGTTAGGTGCTTATGACAGAAAATTTCCAAGAGATAGTTCTGCAAACAGATAAAATTCGACTAACTTTTTTGCCAGAGGTTGGCTGCAAAATTACTAAATTAGAGTTTTTAAGATATGACTTTCAGTGGCTTTGGCAAGATGAACATAGACCAGTAAGAAAGCCTGAGTTTTGTTCAAGTTATTCTGATTATGACATTAGTGGTTTTGATGAATGTTTTCCCAATATTGGATTATCTGAATATCCGTTTGAAAGTGAGATCAAGCTTTGTGATCACGGCGAAGTTTGGGCAAAACCTTGGCAAGTGGAAGTAAAAAACAATTCAGTTTTGGCAAAAGTCGATTTGAGTGCAATGCCGCTCGAGTTTCATAGAGAGATTGTTTTGGATGGCGAGACAATCAAATTCAATTATCAAGTAACAAATAAAGGAATCAAGAGTTACTGGTATATGTGGTCAGCCCACCCTTTGTTTCGATTGCCAAACAAATATCAAGTAATCGTGCCGAACGGACAAAAAATGTTCAAAGAGTTTGGTTTCGGCGGTCGGCTTGGCGAAGATGGAGTAGATGGATATCTAGGACACTTGAATGAATTAACTTGGCCGATAGTGAAATCTGCTTCAGGACTAGATGTCAACTTAACAGATGTTTTTCCAGATTCAGGTGTAACAGATAAAGTAGCAATTCAGACCAGCGGGATGCAGGATTTGATATTAGCTAATGAAGAGTTATCTGCTGGTTTAAAGTTTAGCTTCAGTAATGAGATTAACCACGTGGGTGTGTGCTCCAATCTAACTGCTTGGCCACCAGGGCCACACCCAGCTACTTGGATAGCAATTGAACCGATGATTGGAATTTCAGATCGGCTTGATGAAAATATCGACTTAGGGGTAGCCAGAGAAGTTAAGTCTGGAGATACTCAAATCTGGAGTTTCTCAATTACTTTAGTGGATTCGGGAACAGATTGAATTGTTGTCCGCTAACTCCAGGCTTGATCATAAAAGTCATTCCTGATTGAGGGTTATCTTCATCTAAAACGGCAGCAGTAGTTATGAATAGTGTTTCCAGATTAGGTCCACCAAACGCACAAGATGTAATATTTTTCACCGGCATTTTGATAGTTTCAGAAAGATTTCCTTTTTCATCATATCTTTTCAAGCAACTGCCGTTGAAGAATGCTACCCAAATGCCACCTTCGGCATCAACACACATACCATCAGGCATTACATCACCTTGATCAAACGAAATTAATGTTTTTGGATTTGAGATGCCATCTTGATTGTAGTCATAAACTGCTACGGTATATTTCAAAGTGTCAATGTAATAAAACTTGGTTTTATTTGGAGACCAATCTAAACCATTACTGATGGATACTTTTGAGATCAATCCAGCAATCTCTTTGCCGTCTGGACTGATTCGATATAGACCCCCAACTTCAGGAGTAGCGTCAAAAGCCATCGTTCCGGCATAAAGTTGTTTGTGCGGGGAAACTTTGGCGTCATTCCATCGCACCGGAGTATTTGGGTCTGACGGCAGAATTGTTTTCCAATGCGGCAAATCAAATTCTTGCCCATCTTTAGTAATGAATTTAGCACCGCTTGCGTAACCGAGTACCAAGCCTGAGTCTTCGCCAGGAAGAGCAAATCCAATTTCTTCACTTGAAGCTTGTTCGGTTGTTTTCCCAGTTGATAAATCTTTTGTGAGAAGCTTTTTACCCATTATGTCAACCCACATAATGTGGTTATTTGATGGACCACTTGATGTTGGTCCTTCGCCTAGAGTGCACTTTCTTTCATCAAAGACTTCTAAACTCATCTCGGTCCCTTCAAATAAGTTAAGTTTGTGGCAACTTTCGGAAAGCTAACCAAACTGCAATCACCATAACGATACCTTTTACTGCATCGAGCAACATGGCATTTGTTCCGATAGTGATTAATCCTTGCAATATTACTTGCAACAGAATTAGTCCTAAGAACGCACCCGTAAGACTTCCGCGTCCGCCTTCAAGTCGAATACCGCCAACTGCTGCCGCAGCAATAACTGCAAGTTCCCAGCCAAGTCCAGTCACGTTATCAGCACGTTCACTTCGGCTCATTAACAATATGCCTGCAAATGCTGAAAGTGCGCCAGTAAGCATAAACAAGCCAATTTTGATTTTGCCAACCTGAATACCAGACATTTTGGCAGCAACAGGGTTACCACCTACCAAGTAGATTTTTCTTCCAATGGAGCTTGTTCTAATATACAAATCAGCGATCAAGAAAAGAAACAAAAAGATCCATGCAGATGAGACAAGTCCAAGGATTTCAGTTTTTGCTAGCACACCAGGATCGCCAGGCAGTGGATAAACTGGATCACCGCCAGATAACACATATCCAAATCCGCGAGCTAGGAACAACATCGCTAATGTTGTAACGAAAGCTGGAATTCCAACCACAATACTTATCACACCATTTAATAGTCCTACTAATCCACCAATCAAAGTACCAATAACAATTGCAACCCAAAAATTCATATTCCAGCTAGCTAGCAAGATTGCGGTTGATACAGCTCCCAAGGAAGCAACAGCGCCAACAGATAGATCAAATTCACCAGCAATAATTAACAAACTTTGGCCGATAAGAATAATTCCAGTAAAAACTACTGAAAGAAGTAAAATACGTAAACTTGCAACACTTAAGAAATTACTATTCTGTAGTCCAAAAAATCCCATAGTGAAAATGAGAACAATTAAAAGGATTAACTCTGGTGGAAGGCGAAATCCCTTTTCTTTCCTATTTGTATTTGTAGCCACTTGAACCGTTGACATACGCATTCCCATCTCGTTGCGAGCCACTATTTATTTGGTAGACCGTGATTGAATTCAAGGCTCAAACGGGCTAAAAGTCAAGGCAAACCAGAGAATAAAAGTAAATCGATAACATAGTAAGTGCATGGTAGCGATATCAGACTCAATGCGTTCGTTGGATGGTTACAGTTTAGTAACGATGACCACTCTCTGGTTGTAATTTTTTTGCAAGAAGAGCAGAGTAAACCTATCCAGTCGTGATTAGCGACGTGGGGAAAACTGACCGGCCGAGTTGCGGTTTTTGACTGCAATTTCGAAAAGGCAGATACCAAAAGGGAGAGGTACGGATGATTCAAGAATCAAAGGGCGTCAAATCGTGGGGAAAGCTCTTGGCCTTGATGTTTGCATCACTGTTGATTGTTGCCGCTTGTTCAAGTAGTTCAGAAGAAGCAGCTGATGACACAGTATCAACCGAAGATGCTGGACAAACTGCAGCAGCAGCTGTCTATACACCGCTGTCAGAGCCACCATGCGATTTAAGTGGCAAGAAGATTCACTACTTGTCTGTTCTAAAAGGACACCCAACATTGCGACTATGGCAGCAGGGCTTTTATGACCAAGCAAATGCACTTGGTTTTGGTGAAGTAACAATTGCATCACCAGATGAACCAGATTGGACCAAAGCAGTTGCACTTGGTGAAGGTATTTTGGCTACTGGTTCTGACGGCCTAGTTCTAGGCTTCGTTGATCCAGCTGAAAAAGATCTAATCAAGCGCTTTGGCGATGCTGGAATTCCTGCAGTAGTTGGTCACGTTCAAGTTAAAGAAGGTGAGTATCCAGGCGTTATCGCTTATGCAGCATTTAACCCTGCTGAATGGGGTGCAGCAGCAGCCGAGGTAATCGGTGAAAAGATGGGTGGCACTGGAACTGCAGCAGTTACTCAGGGTGGATTTAATCCAGTTGAAGATGGTGTAGCTGCAGCATTTACTCAAAAGATGAACGAGCTATATCCAGATATCAAGGTGCTTCCATCAGTTGAAGAAGGCTTCGACCTTCCTTCATCAATCTCAAAGATTGTTGCTCTGCTAACCGCTAACCCAGATGTAACTGGTGCTATTTCAACAACAGGTGCAGGCCCAGTTGCTTGGGCAGGTGCAGTTGATGAAAGTGGCCGTCAGGTAAACATGATTGGTCCAGATATGACTCGACCAAATATGGATGCTGTTCGTGATGGCAAGATTCTTGGTTTGGCTGCACAGCCAGGCTATGAAGAGCATCAAATGGCTGTAGATATCGTGGCAAATGCAATTTGCGGAAATCCGCCAACACAATTTGCTAACGATCTACCATCACCAATTATTTTGGCTGATGGGTTGGCTCCATACTACGCAGTTGTCGATGCAATCGATGTTCGCGTAGCGTCAGAAGAGTAAGTCACGTTTCACTTAACAATCTGACATGGTCAGGTGGCTGTAAAAAGTTACGGCCACCTGACCATTCTTTAATCTGGAGGAATTGGATAAATGACAAGTAATTCACAATACGCTCTAGAAATGATTGACATCAGTAAATCATTTGGTAACACAATTGCTCTAAGTAATGTTGACCTCAGGGTCAAAAAAGGGACAATCCACGGCCTCATTGGACAAAATGGTGCGGGCAAATCAACCTTGATGAAAATTCTAAGCGGTCTTTATCCAGCTGGGAGTTTTACGGGTCAGATTGTTATTGATGGTAATCCCGTTGAACTAAATTCCACATTAGATGCCCAAGCAGTAGGCATTTCGATTGTGCCGCAAGAGACAACAGTTGCAGATACTCTGAACGTTGCTGAAAATATTTTATTGCCAGAAATGTCCAAGAGTCCGCTAAAACCATACGACAAGTCAGGTGCGTTAGCAAAGGTTTCTGAGTTTTTGAACTCTTATAACATTCCACTACAACCAGATAAACTGGCATCTTCATTGACTCTTGCAGAAAAACAAATTTTGATGATTGCACGCGCAATTTATCTCCAGCCTCAGGTTTTGGTGCTAGATGAACCAACCTCATCATTAACTGGGGATGAGATTAAAAACCTTTTTGCTGTTACTAGAACCTTAAAGTCTCTTGGAATAACGACTGTATTTATTACGCATAAAATGGATGAAATAATTGAGTTATGTGACACTGTTTCTATTCTTCGCGACGGCCAAATTGTTTGCCAAGTAGATCGCTCTGAATTTGAAGTTGATGTTTTGGTCTCGCATATGATTGGACGAGACCTTGGAGATTTGTATCCACCACAACAACGAGTGGGCAATGAAGCACCAGTTGTGCTGAAAGTAATTGATCTTGTTGTTGGAAACCCGAGAAAACCTGGTGAACCCTTACTAAATCCATTTTCTTTTGAACTCAGACAAGGTGAGATTTTAGGTATTGGTGGATTGGTAGGCTCAGGTAGATCAGAGATTGTTAAATCTTTGTTCGGACATTACAAGATTTTAGGCGGCGAAGTTCATGTACAAGGAAATCCGATAAAAACAAGAAGTGTATCTGAATCAATTTCTCATGGTTTTGGATACATTACTGAAGACCGCAAGGCAGAAGGATTATTCTTCAACTTAGCGATTAAAGAAAATTTCACAGCAAGTATTTTGAAGTTCTTAACTAATCTATCTTTCTTAATGAAAGCTGCCGAAAAAAGCAAAGCTCGGGTTTATCTTGAAAATCTGCAAGTAATACCACAGAATCTAGATGCTCCGATTTCTAGCTTAAGTGGTGGAAATCAACAAAAGGTTGTGCTTGGAAAATCACTAATCACTAAACCAAGCATCCTGATGTTAGATGAGCCAACTAAGGGTGTGGATATCGCATCAAAGGCTGAGATTTATAAAACAATTGCTGAATATGCCAAGCAGGGTTATGCAGTGCTTCTAATTTCTAGTGAATTCCCTGAACTTCTTGCTATGAGTCATCGAGTTATTGTGTTTAGCGGTGGCCAACTTGTAGGCGAGATGGCTGGCGGCTTAGAAAACGAAAAAGCATTGATGTTAATGGCAATTGGCGCAGGTAATGATTCAAAAAATTAATAAGACTATCGGAAGTAAAGGGGTTTAAAGTGACGACAACTACCGCAAGAGGTTTGTCAGATAATCTGAAATCCAGTTTATTGCGAGCAGTCTTTTTGATCGCTGTCGTGGCAATTTTTGCCGTGCAAAACCCAGCCTTCATAAATGGAGCGAGTATCCGTTCAGTAATTCAAGGTCTCGTTTTCGTTGGAATTGCGGCGGTATTTTTAACTATCCTCATTACAGCGGGTGAGTTTGACATCTCAGTAGGTGCTAATGCTGCGTTAGCAGGCACACTTGCTGCACAGTATGTTGTGGGCGGTGAAGGTGTTGCAGATGATCGTTCGCCTTGGTCAGGTTTGCTAATTGGTGTACTTGTTGGTCTAATCATTGGTCTTATCAATGCTTTTGTTGTTTTGGTTGGAAATGTACCCTCATTTATTGCAACTATTGCAATGCTGTTTATCGCTAAAAGTTTGGCTACTTACATACCGGGAGGTAAACCAATTCCCGGCTATCGTGATTCGTGGGCTGAGCAGGGTATTGATTTTCAAGAATCATTCTTTTTATCTAACTTCAGCATAATTGTGCTGGTAGTGATGATAGTTGTCGGACATATAGTTTTAAAGCGAACACACTTTGGTGTAGTTATAGCTTCCATTGGCAGCAACAAAGAAGCAGCTAGGACAAGCGGTACTCAAGTTAAGCGAGTTAAAACAATTTTGTTTGCGTTAACGGGAGCTGGAGCTGGACTGGCAGGAGCTGTTAGCGTGTTGCATTTCGGTTCCATTTATTTCTCACTTGGATCAGGATGGGAACTAACCGCAATTGCTGCGATTGTTCTTGGCGGAACAAGTCTTTTTGGCGGTAGAGGCACCATTATTGGTTTGTTATTTGGTTTAGCGTTGATGCAAACAATTGCAAGCGGAATGGTTGCGGTCGGAATTGATCCATGGTGGCAGACAGTTATAACTGGTGGAATTGTGCTCGCAACTTTGGTGGTTGAGCAGTTACGGCGAAAGGTAAGTTAGCTTGATAATTCCAAATCGATTCTTAGGAAAAGTATGTATCGTTACAGGAGCAGAGTCTGGCATTGGCAATGCAACGGCAACTCGTTTTGCAGAAGAAGGAGCTGAGGTATACGGACTTGGGCTAGATAAAGCTCAAGGCGAAGCTTGGCAAGCTGATCAACAATCAAAGGGAAATAAAGTCCTTTTTTTGCAAGTGGACGTTTCTAATCATGATGCTGTAAAAAAAGTTATTGATCAAATTGCCAAATCGAGCACTCGCATAGATGTTTTAGTAAACAATGCAGCTATATTTGATTATCATAAAGTTGAAGATTTACCAGAAGATGTTTGGGATAAAGTGATGGCGGTAAACGTCAAATCAATTTATCTCACCTCTAAGTATTGTATTCCTCATATGCGAGCAAACGGTGGATCGATTACCAACATCGCATCTGTTCATGCGTTTGCGACTATGGACTCAGTTCCAGTCTATGCAGCTAGCAAGGGCGCTGTTGTTGCACTAAGTAGACAGATGGCAATTGACTACATTCAAGACGGTATTCGGGTAAATTCAGTTGTAGTTGGCGGCGTGAACACTGCGATGTCACGAAAGCACGCGGCCTCAGTTGGAAAATCCCTTGATGAATTGGGGTTCGTGCAAGACCCTAAAGTATTGGGAAGAACGGCTGATCCAAAAGAAATTGCTGCTGGCATTACCTATTTGGCTTCCGATGATGCTAGTTTCGTTGTCGGATCAGCTTTTCTTATCGATGGCGGATTAACTGCTAATCTTTAAATCTATCAAAATCCGATAGGTTATTGGGTTAAGTTTAAGTTTGATTTAATTCTTGAAGCCCGCCAGGCATCAAAAGAAAATATTGCAAGCGCACTCCAGACAATTAAAAACCCAACTACCTTTATTGTGCTCAGTGATTCGCCAAATACGGTTACTCCAATAATGAATTGCAAAGTTGGAGCAACATATTGCATAACACCAAGCCAAGTTAGTGGCACTCTTGTAGTCGCTGTTCCAAATAGTAGTAACGGTAATGCAGTTAATGGACCAGAAACAATTGCCAATACGAGCAATGTTGAACTTGAAAACAATACTGCTTCGGAGCTTTGATACAACCAACTTAAGTAAATAAGTGTGATTGGCAAAAGCAAGATAGTTTCCATCATTAACCCAGGAATTGCTGGTAGATTTATTTGTTTTTTAAGTCCTCCATAAATACCAAAAGAAGCAGCCAAAACTAAAGCTATCCAAGGCAATCGACCGTAATCAAAACTTAGAACTATTACTGCTAATGCTGCGATTCCAACTGCAACTTTTTGGAATGTTCTAAGTTTTTCTTGGAAAAACACTGTACCAATCAAAACAGATACAAGAGGATTTATAAAGTAACCAAGCGAAGTTTCAACCACGTGATTATCATTAACTGCCCAGATGTAGACACCCCAGTTTGTTGCAACAAAAAAACTAGCAAGAACAATCAACCATAAACGTTTATGATCCTTTAATGTTTGCTTAACAACTGGCCAGCTGTGGGTTAGGTACATCAAAACTATGACAAACAACAAACTCCAAATGATTCGGTGTCCTAAGATTTCAAATGCAACTGCTGGTTTTAGTAGTGGCCAAAATAAGGGTAGCAGTCCCCACATCAAATATGCACTTAATCCCGTAATTACGCCATAACGCTCATCTTGTTGTGGGGTGCGGGACATAACTGTGCAATCCTAGGCCTTGATTTGAAGGTGCTGTCGCTCGTGTAGCCTTCGCCATCTTGGTAGGTTGCCCGAGCGGCCAATGGGAGCGGACTGTAAATCCGCCGGCTTATGCCTTCAGTGGTTCAAATCCACTACCTACCACTCAAGCTACATAAATCTGTTTATGGCATCTTTATTAGATGAACCTCAAATGGGCTCTTCGAAAATGGCAAGAGCGCGATTAATTCGGTTTAACAACTCAGCTTCGGCTTCTTCGCTACCTAGTTCACCATATTCAACTTCAGGGTGCTCATCCCACCAATCACTATGTACTTGTTGGATGATTCGAAGTTTTTGTTGACGAGAAAGTGACATCTCACACCACCTAGTTTTCTAACGTAGCTAAACCAAACACCATTTTGCTCCAAATTTCAGGTGTATGAGTGTCAGGTTGATATCCACCCGCACCACCAATCAAAAATGGAGTTTTTGGAAAATGAGCTTTTATTGCCTGACCTGCGGAAACAATTCCGTCTACTGAATAATTTAGTGTTGATAATGGATCTGAGATGTGTCCATCGGCCCCCGCGGCAATGAAAATCATCGTAGCTCCAAAATCGGTTGCTAGTTGATTAAATTCGCCCACAGCCAACTCCAAGTCAAAATCGCCCGAGTAAGCATCTAGCGGCTTTTGTATATGAGAAATTCAGGTTCGTTAAAAAATCCAGTTCCTGGAAATATGGTTTTGTCATGAACTGAATAAGTTAGTACCTGTTCATTTCGCAACAATTCTTGAGTGCCATCACCGTGATGCGCATCTAAATCAAAAATTGCTACTCGATACCCTCTCGCCGTTGCAATCTTTGCAGCTATTGCAAAATCATGAAACACGCAAAATCCACACGAATGATTTCGCTGGGCGTGATGTTTTGCACCAGGAAAGTTGACTGCCACTTCAACCTCTCCGTTCATCAATCCATCTAGGGCAACAAGAGTTCCTCCAACGAAAAGTGAAGCCAACTCGGCGAGATCTGTTCGCTGACCCTCCCACTCCCAACTAACACCATTAGTCAGCACATCCACAATGAATTCAGTGTCATGAACTAATTCAAGTTCTCCTTTCATAGCCAATCTTGGTTCTCTGATATCTAATTGAAACTCTGAATCAGTATCTGCGGCACCCACCAAGTAATCAGCAGCTATTTGGAATCTTCGGCCTTGGGTTGGGTGACCGGAACTGAATACCCAGTTTTGATACTTCTTACTATGAACTAATAACACTTTTGGCATTTTTTATCCTTTACGCTCAAATGTTCCAAGAACTATTGCTCTCAGACTGCTTTACCTCTGGAGCCACCGTGTTGAGCAACCGGTTGGCAAACAACCAGCCAAAGGACTTTGGTTGTTTTCTCAAGCGACAACAAGATACCAAGCCAGTATGACAATTTTTGCTGCTATGTTTCGCGCACTGCGAAAATTGTCTGACTAGCCTGCTACAAATATCCCAAGGGGGAATTGATGCGAATTAGTATCAAGTTATTAGTTTTGGGTCTAGCGCTAGCGAGCTGCAGTAGTGCAACAAATTCAAGTAATGTTGATAAGTCAGAATTTATGAATCAGAGTGTCGAGTGGGTTAAATGTCCTGATAACTATTTCCTAGAGTCTGACTATCTAGCAGAAGATTTTACAAGGAGTAAGGCCGTCTGCACTGAAGTTGAAGTTCCAGTGTCATATGAAGACACATCGCTTGGAACCTTGACGGTTGCGATGATGGGAATTGGAAATTCAAGCAACCCATTTGTTTTTTACAATCCAGGGGGACCTGGAGCTTCTGGAATTGAATCAATTCAATATAACGATTTCCCAGCTGTGTTGGACGAGGGGTATTTTGTAGTCGGATTTGATCCAAGAGGGGTTGGATTTTCCTCTCCTGTTAGATGTGATGATGAAGATGATTTTGAATCTTATTTTGCTAACGACTTTTATGTTGATTCGCAAACTGAGGCGACAGAAACTGAAACCGTAGCATTCGATTTTGTTGAAGAATGTGCTGAAGATAATCCATTTTGGTGGAGCATAAACACTCAAAACACTGTTCAAGATATTGAGGTAATGCGTGAGGTTTTAACTAAAGCCCCACTAAATTTCATCGGATCGTCTTATGGAACGACACTTGCAATGGAATATCTAAGAGCATTTCCAGACAAAGTTGGCAAATTAATGCTTGATAGCCCAGTTCTGATTGGATTAGACAGCAAAGAAGATTCTCTTCAGCAAGGTAAAGGAATTGACGCTGCTTTGGAACGTTTGTTTGCGGCTTGTGCTGAGGACGCAAAATGTCCAGGCGCATCTGTGATGGAAGTTGCTGAGTTAATAAAGAACAAAATGGTTGCAGCAGACGAAGGTAAAGTGCTGGGTTATTGGGGGTTGGAGAAGTCTCATTCAAATCCTGATTCCACAGTTGCAAGCGCAAATTTGATTTTTGATGGAATTTTTCAAATGACATATTTTGAGCTTGATGATATTTATGAAGAGTTTCGACGCGGCATGGTTGAACTAATTGAAAAGAATGATAGTTGGATTTTTGAATATTATGGGTTGCTTCATAACGGTTATGAGCCAGAAACCAGAGAGCGATCAAACTCAAATGAAATCCTACAAATAGTCAACTGTATGGACATAGATTCAAGGGAGTTTGATACTGAATCTGAATTGCGCGAATTTGATGCTGAATATAAATCAGTAGCCCCGTTGGTGCATTACTTATATACGCCAATTAATGAGTATTTTTGGATTCCCAAGAAGCAAGGATGTGAATGGACCTGGCTCGCATTTGAAGATAATGGCATTCCTGATCCCCCTGCAAAGGCACTAGGACCAGTTAATGAATCAGGAAAGCAACTACTGATTATTACTTCAAAGGGAGATAACGTAACGCCTTACGCTGGAGCTATCGAAGTTGCTGAGAAACTAAAGTCTCCATTAGTTGTATTTGAAGGCACTGGACACGCGGTTGCCTTCAATGGCAATAAATGCCTAACTGAGCAGATAACGGCATTCTTTTCAACTGGAGAACTCCCAAGTTCCGAAGTAACTTGCCCCGATAAATAGAAAGATTATTCTTTTTGCTAATCGAGTTTTGACCACGTTGTAAAATAGAGGCAATCTGGGTAAGTTTTTAGGTTATCGGGCTATCTATACTAGGGCTAGATTAACCAGAATGACGGGCGGTTGATTTAGAATTAAATAAACTTGAGCGCTATCAGAAATGGACTTTAGTTCCCTTAACAATTCTCGCATTATTGTTTCTTTTTACGTTTCTCGGTGAGGCGTTCAAATATTCTGTTTACAATTTTGGATCTAAAGAGTTTGCCTTTTTTAATAACATTATTTGGATTATTTTTGCTATTGATTATTTTATAATGTTAGGTCTGGCAGAAAATAGACTCAGATTTGTACGTTCACATCCAATCGAATTGCTACTAGTTCTAATACCCCATCTTAGACCACTAAGGGCATTAAGAATTTTGTTTATGTTTGAGAGAGTTATTGGTAATGCTAGAAGGCAAATTTATGTAAGCGTTCCCTATTATGTTTCTGGGGCAGCAGTCTTGATTGTTTTATTGGCCGCCGGTGCCATTTAACCAGTTGAGTCAAATCTTAACCAAGCAAATATTAAGACTCCTCAAGATTCTTTATGGTGGGCGGCTGTAACTGTAACAACAGTTGGATATGGAGATAAATTTCCTGTATCCAGCGAAGGCAGATGGATTGCAGTTGGTCTTATGATTACCGGAATTGCCGTTGTTGGTTCAATCACTGCATCTTTAGCTGCGTGGATAGTAGGTAAAGTTAGGGACGAAGAAGGCAACTAGTTTTGTCGATTGGATGATGCTTTTCGCCTGCTGACCCTAATGCAAACCCATAAATCAAATCATTCAGTCTAAAAGTATCAATTACCGAGGTCACAAAATTTGCTATCGCTGACCCTGTATCCTTCGGGGCTGTTGCCCCCATAGCTCAGTAGGTAGAGCGTTTCCATGGTAAGGAAAAGGTCAACGGTTCGATTCCGTTTGGGGGCTCTGACGGCAACAAGGCTGATCAAAGCGGGGTAGCTCAGGAGGTAGAGCAAGCGGCTCATAATCGCTGTGTCGCGGGTTCGACTCCCGCCCTCGCTACAAGATAAGCATCGGGTCAAGGCATACTTCACCCCTGGATCGACTGAGAAGGTAGAAATGGCAAAGAGTGATGTTCGGCCAAAAGTTACGATGGCCTGCCAGGATTGTAAGAACCGTAACTATATGACGCGCAAGAATCGCCGTAATGATCCAGATCGATTGGAACTATCCAAGTTCTGCCCATTCTGTAAAAAACATACGGTTCATAAAGAAACCCGTTAACAGCAGGTCTAGGTGGCAGCAAACCTGGAGATGATTGGGTTTGAATACCCAGCATCCGATCCGCTGCAAATAACTGTTAAAGATATTCAAAATTTCTGTTTGGCAATTGGCGATACTGTTCCTGAGTACGCAAAAGTGTTAGCTGCTCCACCAACATATGCAATAGCGTTGGTAATGCAAGCGATGACACACGCGATGAACGATGCAAGATTGAACTTAAACTATGCCAGAGTCGTACACGCTGAACAGCGATTTGAACATACCCGCTCACTAGTTTCTGGCGACTTGATAACAGTTACATTAACAATTTCAGACATCAAGAATCGAATGGGAAATGACTTCGTTACTTTTGTGGCTCGAATATCGGATGCAAAAGAAAAATTAGTTACTACTAGTACTTCTGTGTTAGTTGCGCGATCGGAACAACAATGAATTCACTAACTTCACTTAATGTTGGCGATTCGTTGACTTTAATGCAGTATCGAGTTAAGCGCTCCGACTTGATTCGCTACGCTGGCGCAAGTTTAGACTTTAACCCCATTCACTACAGCGATCGAATTGCAACTTCAGTTGGACTACCAGGTGTAATCGCCCACGGAATGCACACAATGGGAGCTGTAGCAAGAGTGGTAACTGATCACTTACCTGCAAGTGCTTTTGTCTCTAGTTACTCTACTAAGTTTTCAAATCCAGTGATTGTTCCTGATGATGATTCTGGCGCATTAGTCTCGGTTATTGCTACGGTATCTGCAAAGGAAAAAGATTCTATGTTTTTTAGCATTGAAGTTACTTGTGGTAATCAAAAGATTTTGAGTCAAACAAAACTTACTGTCATTTTCAAATGATGACTTTCAAGCGAATAAGTGCAGCCGAGTTGCCAGTAGCGCAAAAAGTTTTTCCGGGAGTGACAGTAGGTTTGATTGTTGATGGCTGGGCTGATGATTTACTTGATTGTGTAAACAGGTATCTAAAACATACCTCTGCAAAAATCTTACTGTTAGATATAGCAACGGATGAGTCCAGTCAATTAAGTGAAAAGCTAGCCATTGAAAACCCTGGACGGATAAGAACAATTCATATCGACAAGCTAGGTTGGAGTAAGTCGGTTATTGCATTACTTAAAGCTGCTGATACTGAACTTGTGGCTATTGCTGATATTTCAACGTTGTTGACTGGAGATGCACTAAGTCCGCTGATTGAATTGATAAATGAAAATGAAGACACGGCAGCTGTTGGTTGGCGTGGGGTAAATATTGATTTAAATTCGAATTGGTTTGAGTCAGTTCCGGCACGAGGAGAAGTTGATCAGTTGCTTGGTTATCTAATTCTAGTTAAGCGAGAAATAGGTATTGCTTATCCACCAGATAAAGATGCCCGCTTTTATCGAAATGCAGACTTGGAATGGTCACTCATATTGCGTGATGCAGGTTATCAGTTGCTTACTCCACAGAATGAACTTCCTCTTATTCAAAGTAGACATCATGGATATTTTGATAGTGATGAAAGTTATCGGGACAAAGAGTCCAAAAAGAATTACAACCGGATGTTAAATCGCTTTAGAGGGAAAGATAAAATACTTGCTCCTAGACAACAAACTTGACTGGAAAAGTGAGAAAATACATAAATGAGCACCCAATACCTTAAGTTGACTTCTTTAGTAGCTTTATTTTTATTAGTAACAGCTTGCAGTTCTGCTGACGATACAACGGACACCAAGCCAGATTCCCAGTTACCAGCTCCCTTAATGCTGGACTACATGATGACTGCCAGTGAAATTGAAATCGGCGATGTTGCTGTAATAGTTTTGGATGATCCAATGAATTGGAGTATGCAGAACAATTCACCTGAGATAGTGCAATTACAAGATGCCATTGATGATGGCAATATGCAAACAAATTTCTCCGTTACCGCCCTCAAGTTAGGCACAGCCAATCTCTATGCTGAAAAAGATGGGTTGGGGCAATCATTCACAATTGAAGTTGTTGCTAAGAAGTCAACTCGTATGTTGCAAATTGCCGATTCAGACTTCAGTATTACCTTGCCCAATTTCTTAGCTGAAAGAATTGAGTTTGTTATCTCAATGGATGAATACGCGGCTGAATTTGAGGCTTTCAATGCTAGCTACATTTACTATATAGCTGAGGATGGTCAGCAGTTGTTTGGTTCATTTGCATGGGTATTGCCGATTTCTAGGTGGGAACAGATACAAGAACCAAATGAACCACCGTTGGGCGAGGAGATGCTTAGAATTGAAGATCGCGTACTAGTTGTTTCAGGTCCTCAAGATCTGCCATTTAATGATCGGTACAGTGACGATGCAAATAGATATAGCGCGTTAGCAACAATATTGGACAAGCCCAAAACTTATTCCTACACGCCTTAATCTCCTTGATTAACGCATTAGGCTGTGACTATGGTTGAAGTGCAAACCCAGGTCAGTTTAGCTGAACACACCACCTTGCATATTGGTGGATCGGCAGCAGAGTTTGTCTCCGTTGATACTGAAGGCGACCTGATTTCTGCATTAAATTGTTCAATTCCAATTTTGATTCTAGGTGCAGGGAGTAATTTATTGATTGCAGATACCGGATTTGCTGGACGAGTAATTCACATTCAAACATCCGGTATAAATTTAATTGATAATCAACTTAATGTTGCCGCGGGTGAAAATTGGGATGAATTTGTTTTGTGGGCTGTAGATAACGGTTTTGGATTTTTTGCACCTCTTACCGGAATCCCTGGCACGGTTGGTGCAACTCCCATTCAAAACGTCGGTGCTTATGGCACAGAAGTTAGTGAATTGATTGAATCCGTTACGGTTTTTGATCGCTTAACCAAGGAAAAGTTAATATTAAATAACAATCAATGTCGATTTGGCTATCGCAATAGTTTGTTTAAACAAGAACCTGAACGATTCGTAGTTTTACAAGTCCAATTTAAGCCTGTGAAAGTAGAGCAGATTGAAGTTAAATATGAAGAGCTTGCTAAAAAAATAGGTGTCAATGTTAGCGACTTGGTTGACGCGAGAAGAGTTCTCGCCGCAGTTCGAGAGATTAGGGCCAGTAAGGGAATGCTTTTAGATCCAACAGATTCAGATACTTATTCGGTTGGCTCCTTCTTTCTTAACCCACGTGTGTCTGAAGATATTAAGACTGAACTACCAAGCGAAGTACCAGCATGGCAGCAGCAGGATGGTAGTTGGAAAATATCTGCTGCTTGGTTGATTGCAAATAGTGGATTTGTGCCAGGTTATCGCGTTGGAGATGCCAGCATATCTTCGAAACATATGTTGGCGTTGTGTAATCGCGGCAAGGCTACCGCAAAAGAGATAATGCAACTCGCGCAAGAAGTTAGATCTGCAGTAAAGTCAAGATTTGATATTGAGCTGGAGTTTGAACCAACAATTCTTTGACGAATTTCACTTTCGCTCAAAGCGAACTTTCTACTGGCAACATTTGAGCCGTTTTGTAAAATATAGTTTATGAATATGCCTACCCAGCAACAAGAAGAGTCTGCTCTAAAGCAATTTGGCGTCGATTTAACTCAACGTGCAGCTGATGGACAGCTCGATCCGGTTATTGGCCGAGATAATGAAGTTAGAAGAGTAGTGCAAGTGCTCTCGAGGCGAACCAAGAACAATCCAGTATTGATTGGTGAACCGGGGGTGGGTAAAACTGCAGTAGTTGAAGGATTGGCTCAACGAATTGTGGCCGGCGATGTACCAACAAGCTTGAAAGATAAGCGAGTAATTAGTTTGGATCTAGGCGCAATGATTGCTGGGGCTAAGTATCGTGGTGAGTTTGAAGAGCGCTTAAAAGCAGTTCTAGATGAAATTAAAGCAAGCGAAGGCTCGGTCATTACCTTTATTGATGAACTACACACAGTTGTAGGTGCGGGAGCAATTGGTGCGGGAGCCATGGATGCTGGAAATATGTTAAAGCCAATGCTTGCTCGTGGTGAGTTAAAAATGATTGGTGCTACAACACTAGATGAATATCGACAGCATATTGAAAAAGATGCTGCATTAGAAAGACGATTTCAACAAGTTTTTGTTGGTGAACCTTCAGTTGAAGACACAATTGGCATACTTCGTGGGCTTAAAGAAAAGTACGAAGCACACCACAAAGTAACAATTAACGATTCTGCTTTGGTCGCCGCTGCAAATCTGTCCAACCGATACATTACAAGTCGGTTTCTACCTGATAAAACCATTGACTTAGTTGATGAGGCAGCTTCCAGATTGCGCATGGAAATCGACTCTTCCCCTGAAGAGATAGATCAGCTACAACGATCTGTTGATCGACTGCGGATGGAAGAGTTTGCTTTATCTCGCGAAAAAGACCCAGCAGCTAAAGCTCGCTTGACTGAACTGCAAGCAGATTTGCAAGATAAAGAACACGAATTGAAGTTACTTCGCCAAACCTGGTTAGCAGAAAAAGCTTCTCTTGATGAAGTAGGACAACTAACAAATGAATTAGATGCAATAAAAATTGAGATAGAAAAAGCACAGCGAGCTGGTGATCTAGAGAAAGCATCTCGATTAATGTATGGCCAGATGCGTGAGTTGGAACAAAAACTTGCAGCAGCTCGATCAACTTCTAATTTGGTTATGTATCGAGAAGAAGTCACTGAAGACGATATTGCAGAAGTTGTGGCAGCTTGGACAAACATACCAGTTGGTCGAATGCTAAAGAGTGATAGTGAAAGATTATTAAACCTTGAAACAGAAATCGCATATCGAGTCATTGGTCAGCAGCGCCCGATAGCCGCGGTAGCCGATGCAATTAGGCGATCTCGCGCTGGTATCAGTGATCCAAACAGACCAACTGGTGTTTTTTTGTTTCTAGGTCCAACTGGTGTTGGAAAGACCGAGCTAGCAAAAGCACTTGCTGAACTTCTTTTTGATGATGAAAAAGCGATGATCCGAATTGATATGAGTGAATACGGTGAAAAGTTTTCAGTTTCAAGGCTAGTTGGCGCACCACCTGGATATGTTGGTTATGACGAAGGTGGACAATTAACAGAGGCAGTGCGCCGTAGACCTTATTCAATTGTCTTACTAGATGAGGTGGAAAAAGCTCACTCTGAAGTTTTTGATTTATTGCTGCAGGTATTTGATGATGGCCGATTAACTGATGGGCAGGGTAGAACTGTAGATTTTCGCAACACCATAATCGTGATGACCTCTAATTTAGGCTCTGCATATTTAACTGATGCAACAATGAATTATGAAGCCCAGAGGAACTCAGTGATGAGTACTGTACGTGAATCTTTCAAGCCTGAGTTCTTAAATCGACTAGATGACATTTTGATTTTTGATTTCCTTACCGATGAGATGTTAACTAAGGTTGTAGAAATTCAGGTGAATCAACTTGCCAACCGAGTAACGAATCAAGGAATATCATTGAAAGTTTCTAGTCAAGCGATACATTGGTTAGTTAAGAATGGAAATGACCCGTTGTATGGCGCGCGCCCACTAAAGCGATTAGTTCAAACAGCACTTGGTGATCCATTAGCAAGAATGCTTATTAGTCATCAACTAGGAGATGGCGACACCGTAGAAGTTAACGTGTCCGACGATCAGTTAAAGTTGGAGAAAGTCAGTTAAGTAGTTTTTGAATTCGACTTATACCTTCAGTTATGTCGGCGTCTCCTAGAGCATAACTTAGTCTTAAATATCCAGGAGTTCCGAAGGCTTCACCAGGAACAACTGCGACTTCAACCTTATCCAAAATTACTGCTGCTAAATCTGCTGAGGAAGTAATTTTCTTTTCCTTGATTGTTTTGCCAATAACATCTTTAACCGAAGGGTAAGCATAAAATGCTCCTTCTGGCATTGGGCAGATAAATCCATTTACTTTGTTTAGTTCTGCAACTATTAGCTTACGTCGTCGATCAAATGCGGTGCGCATTTCAGCTACTGCACTTAAGTCGCCTGACACTGCTGCAAGTGCTGCTGCTTGCGCAATATTGTTTACGTTACTTGTGGCATGAGATTGTAAGTTAGTAGCAGCCTTGATTACATCATTGGGTCCAATCATCCATCCAACCCGCCAACCAGTCATTGCGTAAGTTTTTGCAACTCCATTAACAATTACGCACTTATCAACTAACGCAGGATTCAACACAGGCATCGAAGCAAACTCAGCATCCCCATAAACTAAATGTTCATAAATCTCATCAGTTACTACCCAAAGGTCTTTTTGAATCGCCCAATCGGCAATGTCCCTCAGTTCTTTTGGGGAATAAACAGCACCTGTCGGATTTGATGGTGAGACCATTAAAAGAATTTTTGTTTTAGATGTAACAGCCGCATCTAATTGTGAGATTGTTGCTCGATAACCTGATGTTTCATCTGTCATAACAATTACTGATTTACCACCGGCTAGTGCGATTGCTTCTGGATACGTTGTCCAATAGGGAGCGATGACTATTACTTCGTCACCTGGATCAAGCAATGTTGCAAACGTGTTATACAGCGCTTGCTTACCACCGTTAGTAACTAGCACTTGTGTCGAATCAATTGTTAACTTGGAATCTCGTAAAGTTTTTGCTGCAATAGCTTCGCGTAATGTAGGTAAACCATTTGTTGGACTGTATCGGTGCATTGCTGGATTTTTCGCAGCTGCAATTGCGGCCTCAACAATTGGTGCAGGAGTTGGAAAATCAGGTTCACCTGCGCCAAATCCAATTACCGGTCTGCCCTGAGCTTTGAGTGCTTTTGCTTTGGCATCAACAGCTAAAGTCGCTGATTCGCTGATAGCGGCAATGCGTGCGGAGATTCGATTCTTTGACATAGGGCGGATTGTGGCAGATGCGGGGGAGACTGAGCGAACAGCACAAATTGGTCACGCATTACACTGCTACGTCTGCCCGTTCACTAACAGGTGACTGGGCGTCCGAGGGTCGTAGCTCAATTGGTAGAGTTCCGGTCTCCAAAACCGGCGGTTGGGGGTTCGAGTCCCTCCGGCCCTGCAGGTCCCCTCGGTCTATCGAGTCCGTTAAGTGGCGGAAGCGTTAGCGTGGGTTGGTGATGAAAGAGGCGAAGTGAGCGAGTCAGAAGTATTGCCTTCAATTGAAGGCGAAACACGCAAAGGACTTTTTAGTCGTGCGCGTGCATTTCTGCATGACATTTCGGTTGAACTTCGAAAAGTGATTTGGCCTACACGTCGCGAGTTGAGCGTGTACACAACTGTTGTAATTATTTTTCTACTCTTCATCACTGCATTTATTACTCTTCTAGATTTTGGTTTCGGCCAAATCACTTTGTTCTTGTTTGGATCATAGGTGAAATTGCCAAGTGACCACAAATAGTCCTTTTGAATACAAGCCGGCAGATCAGATATCAACTGAGGATTCCGTTGTAGAAAACGAATCAATTGAAGTGATTCCAGTTGAAGAAACAATTGCTGTTGAATCAATTGAACCCAATGCTGTAGTCGAAACTCAATTAGCAGAAAATCCTGAACCTGAAGCACCGCTTGACCCAGTTGCTGAATTTATGGCTTCAATGAAAAATAAAGAAGGCAAGTGGTATGTATTACAGTCCTATTCGGGTATGGAAAAGCGCGTAAAGGCAAATCTAGAATCGCGAATTCACACGATGAATATGGAAGATCAGATTTTTCAAGTTGAAGTACCGACCGATATGGTAGTTGAAATCAAAAATGGTGTGCGAAAAAATGTTTTAAAGAATCGTTTTCCAGGTTACGTCTTAGTTCGTATGTATATGACTGATGAATCTTGGGGTGTAGTTCGACATACCCCAGGTGTAACTAAGTTCGCAGGTGCGGTTGCGCATAACGCACAACCAATGCCATTAACCTTGACAGAGGTGGCAGATATTCTGGCACCTAGAATTGAAACTCCAGCTGCAGCTGCTGCGAAAGGTAGTGGAAAAGGAAAAGCAGCAAAAAGTATTGCAGTTCTGGATTTCAACGTTGGTGATTCGGTAACCGTAATTGATGGGCCATTTGCCACATTGCAGGCAACAATTTCAGAAATTAATTCTGATACCCAAAAGATTATTGGTTTAGTTGAAATCTTCGGACGTGAAACACCAGTAGAACTTAGCTTTAGTCAGATTGCAAAGAGTTAGATTTAGAGAAAGATAAGGAAACATATGGCACCGTCAAAGAAAGTAACTGGACTAATTAAGTTACAAATCCAAGCTGGCGCAGCGAACCCTGCACCACCAATTGGACCAGCCCTTGGCCAACACGGCGTAAACATTATGGAGTTTTGCAAGGCATACAACGCAGCAACTGAAGCGCAAAAGGGTCAAGTAATCCCAGTTGAGATTACCGTTTATGAAGATCGCACATTTACTTTTATTTTGAAAACTCCTCCAGCAGCTCGACTAATTCTTAAGTATGCTGGAATTGAGAAGGGTGCAGATAATCCACTGAGAAATAAAGTAGGTTCTCTAACGAAATCTCAGGTAAAAGAAATTGCTGAAACAAAGATGAGCGATTTAAATGCAAACGATATTGATGCAGCGATGAAGATAATTGAGGGAACAGCACGATCGATGGGTGTAACGATAAAAGAATAGTTTTCGAAGGCAACTTCGAACGGCAGCGATGCTGCCAGTGGGAGGGCTAATAGAGGTATTAGTTCGTTTGCACCACGAATGAGAGGTAACGAAATGAAAAAAAGTAAAGTCTGGCGCAAATCTGCAGATTTAATTAAGCCAGATACTGTTTACAGTGCAGCAGAAGCAATGGAAATTGCGCTAAAGACGGCAAATGGCAAACCACATACTGTTGATGTGGCAATTAAATTAGGCGTTGATGTTCGAAAAGCAGAGCAGATGGTTCGAGGAACAGTTAACTTGCCGCATGGCACAGGCAAAACTGCACGAGTTATTGTGTTTGCTGCAGGCGTTAAAGCAGATGAGGCTCGCGCAGCTGGCGCGGATGAAGTAGGAGCTGATGAACTAGTTGCAAAAGTTGCTGCTGGTTGGACAGATTTTGATTCTGCGGTTGCAACTCCAGATATGATGGGCAAAGTTGGAACCTTAGGTAAAGTTCTTGGCCCAAGAGGTTTAATGCCAAATCCAAAAACTGGCACAGTGTCAATGGATGTTGCGAAAGCAGTTTCTGATATTAAAGGCGGAAAAATTGAGTTCCGCACTGACAAGCAAGCAAACCTACATTTCGTTATTGGAAAAGCAAACTTTTCTGCAGATCAACTGAAAGAGAATTTTGCAGCCGCAATTGATGAAATTGTCCGACTCAAACCATCAAGCTCCAAGGGCAGATACATTCAGTCTTGTACGGTATCCACAACATTTGGACCAGGAATCAAAGTAGATCCAGGCGTGAAAACAGGAGCGGATTCTGAGGATTCGGAATAGAGATAAGAAGAAGTTAGTCATAAACCTTACTTATTAGGGGTCGGTGTGTAGTTCTATTGCACCAGGCTCTACAGTTCGGCTCTGCCATAGACCGTTGGTTAGTTACGTAAGTAATTACTAAGGCCCGAAAAGCGCCCACGCAGGCGAGTACGTTGACTCAGGTTTTTGACTGAGTTCACCCCGTGCCCGACTGCACGGGGTTTTTTGTTTGAATGGAAGGGAGCCAGATGGCACGGCCAGACAAAAGCACAGCCGTTACGGAATTGACTGAGTCATTTCGTACAGCAGCTGCAGCAGTATTGACCGAATACCGAGGCTTGACTGTTGCTGAACTGAAGCAATTGCGTCGTGATTTAGCTGCAAACGCTTCATACATTGTTTCGAAAAATACTCTGACAAAGCGAGCAGCGAAAGATGCTGGCATCGAAGGACTTGATGAACTTTTAGTTGGGCCAAGTGCAATTGCTTTTGTTCAGGGCGATGCAGTTGAAACCGCAAAGGGAATTCGTGATTTTGCTAAGACTAATCCACTACTGGTTATCAAGGGTGGTGTTTTTGAGGGCAAAGTTATTTCTGCAGATGATGTTAAGAAGTTGGCAAATCTTGAATCACGCGAGGTATTGCGGTCAAAGATGGCTGGTGCGATGTTGGCATCACTAACTAAGGCTGCATATTTGTTCAACGCTCCGCTAGCGCAAGCCGCAAGAGCTGTTGACGCGTTGCGGGTTAAGGCAGAGTCAGATCCGTCTGTATTAAAAGGTGCAGCACAACCAGCACCTGCAGCTCCGGCTGCACCAGAAGTTTCTGCAGTTGATGCTGCAGAGAGCAACAACTCCGCAGCAGATGCTGCAGAGCAAACCGAGGGCTGAGCCCAAAAACCAAGTTCCGGCCCTCGGCCGGGTTAGTGAAAGGACGCCAACATGGCGAAGATGAGCACTGATCAACTGCTCGAGGCTTTCAAAGAAATGAGCCTGATCGAGTTGTCAGAGTTTGTTAAATTGTTTGAAGACACCTTTGGTGTAACCGCTGCAGCTCCAGTTGCAGTTGCAGCAGCGGCACCAGCTGCAGGTGGTGGCGATGTAGGTGGCGCAGCTGAGAAGGATGCATTCGATGTAATCCTTGAAGATGGCGGCGCAAACAAGATTGCCGTTATTAAAGAAGTTCGCGCTCTGACCAGCCTAGGTCTAAAGGAAGCGAAAGACCTAGTTGAAGCAGCACCAAAGCCAGTTTTGGAAGGCGCAAAGAAAGACGATGCCGATAAGGCAAAGGCTGCACTTGAGGCAGCTGGCGCAAAGGTCACTGTTAAGTAAGTCAAATGCAGTTAGGGGGCTGGGGATTACCAGCCCCCTGAAGCATTTTTTGGTGACAAAAGACCCCCAAGCGTGGACTTGACAAACTGCCCTTTAAGATTTTGTTTCCTCGTCCAGACTCATATATGGCACCCTTGCGTTCATGCCTTGGGTGTTCTCGGTGTCGGACAGGCACTGGCATGAATATTCCTTAACTGTTCGGAAGGATTGCCTTGGCTGCCCTGACTAACAAAGTCTCTACCAAAGCCGTACGAGTTTCATTTGGAAAAGTAAAAGAAACTCTTGAAGTTCCAAATCTCCTAGATCTACAACGCGAATCATTTCAATGGTTGATTGGTGATCCAGCTTGGCGAGCACGAGTACAGGCTGCTATCGATTCAGGTAAAACTGAAGTTCCACGACAAAGTGGATTAGAGGAAATCTTTGAAGAGATTTCTCCCATTGAAGATGTTGCAGGAACAATGTCACTTTCGTTTCGTGACCATCGCTTTGAGCCGCCAAAGAATTCGATTGAACAGTGTCGCGATAAAGACGCTACGTACTCCTCAGCATTATTCGTAACTGCCGAATTCACAAATAACGAAACTGGAGAAATCAAATCCCAAACAGTGTTTATGGGAGATTTCCCGTTGATGACCGATCGCGGTACTTTTGTTATTAATGGTACGGAACGTGTGGTTGTTTCTCAGTTAGTACGTTCGCCAGGTGTTTATTTTGAACATGAAGTAGATAAAGCAACTGAAAAAGATTTGTTTACTGCAAAAATTATTCCAAGCCGTGGCGCTTGGCTTGAGTTTGATATCGATAAAAAAGACACAGTTGGTGTCCGAGTAGATCGCAAACGTCGTCAGTCAGCAATTACATTCTTGCGTGCAATTGGTGTAACCAGCTCTGATGTTGCTAAGCGGTTTGGCGAATTTTCAGTAATGGCAAATTTCTTTGAAAAAGAGCTTTCCAAAGCCGTTGATGATAATCAAAAAGATCAAGATGATGCACTACTTGATCTTTATCGAAAATTGCGTCCAGGTGAACCACCAACAGTAGAAGCATCTCGTCAGCTATTGGATAACTTGTATTTCAATCGCAAACGCTATGACTTAGCAAAAGTTGGTCGCTTCAAACTCAATCACAAACTTGGTACTGATGCTCAGCTAACTGATTCAGTGTTATCCATTGAAGATATTTTGACAACTGTTGAATACTTGATACGCCTTCATGCTGGTCAAACTGAAATGAAATCTCAACGTGGAAATGTTGCAATCGCATTTGATGACATTGATCACTTTGGTAATCGTCGACTTCGTTCAGTTGGTGAGTTGATTCAAAATCAAATTCGAACCGGTTTATCTCGAATGGAGCGTGTTGTTCGAGAGCGTATGACCACTCAGGATGTTGAAGCAATTACTCCGCAGACATTACTTAACATTCGACCAGTAGTTGCAGCGCTGAAGGAGTTCTTCGGTACATCACAGTTATCTCAGTTTATGGATCAAACGAATCCAATTTCGGGCTTAACTCATAAGCGTCGACTATCTGCTCTAGGGCCAGGCGGACTATCGCGTGAGCGTGCTGGATTTGAAGTTCGTGATGTGCACCCATCTCACTATGGTCGGATGTGTCCAATCGAAACTCCTGAAGGACCAAACATTGGTCTGATTGGATCTTTGGCAACATTTGCGCGAATCAATGAGTTTGGTTTTGTTGAAACACCATATCGAAAAGTCGTAAATGGTGTAGTAACTGACAAAGTTGATTATTTAACTGCGCACGATGAAGATCTTCATATTATTGCTCAAGCTAATGCTGAGTTAGATGACAAAAATGCGTTTAAAGATGAGCGCGTTTTAGTTCGCAAAAAAGGCGGCGAAGTTGAGATAGTTCCAGCTGCTGATGTGGATTATATGGATGTTTCTCCTCATCAATTATGGTCAGTTGCGACATCAATGATTCCTTTCTTGGAGCATGATGATGCAAACCGTGCGTTAATGGGTGCAAATATGCAGCGACAGGCGGTTCCTTTAATCAAGACTGAAGCGCCATTTGTTGGAACTGGTATGGAACTGCGTGCTGCAGTTGATGCTGGTGATGTTGTGCTTGCTAAAAAAGCAGGCACTGTTTCATACGTATCTGCAGATGTAATAAAGATTAAAACTGCGGATGGTGAAGATAGCTATCCGCTGAGAAAGTTTGACCGATCAAACCAAGGAACTTGCTACAACCAGCGACCAACAGTTGCCGAAGGTGATCAAGTTGCTGCAAATCAAGTTATTGCAGATGGACCATCAACTGATTTGGGCGAAATGGCGCTTGGTAAGAACTTATTAGTTGCCTTTATGCCTTGGGAAGGTCATAACTACGAAGACGCAATTATTTTGAGTCAACGTTTAGTTCAAGATGATGTGTTAACCTCAATTCATATTGAAGAGTATGAAATTGATGCCAGAGATACCAAACTTGGTCCGGAAGAAATCACTCGAGATATTCCAAATGTTTCAGAAGAAGTGCTTAAAGATTTGGATGAGCGCGGCATAATTCGAATTGGTGCTGAAGTAGTTCCAGGCGATGTGTTAGTTGGAAAAGTAACACCTAAAGGTGAAACTGAGTTAACTCCAGAAGAGCGCTTACTTCGAGCTATCTTTGGCGAAAAAGCCCGTGAAGTTAGAGACACTTCGCTGAAAGTTCCACACGGCGAAGGCGGCACAGTAATTGCTGTTCGGGAATTTGATTCATCAGAAGGTGATGAACTTTCAGCTGGAGTTAACCAATTAGTTCGTGTTTATCTAGCGCAAAAGCGCAAGATCACTGAGGGTGACAAGTTAGCTGGTCGACACGGCAATAAAGGTGTTATCGCTCGTATCTTGCCAGTTGAAGATATGCCGTTCTTAGCTGACGGAACTCCAGTAGATATTGTGTTAAATCCACTTGGTGTGCCAAGCCGTATGAACTTGGGTCAGGTTTTGGAAACTCACTTAGGTTGGGTAGCTGCAACTGGATGGAATATTGATGGCAATCCTGATTGGGCGCATCAAGTTACACCGGATGCTCGAACTGCTCCAAAACGCACCAGAATTGCAACACCAGTATTTAATGGCGTTCGTGAAGAAGAGCTAACTGGATTGTTGAAATCTACTTTAGCTTCAGATACTGGATTCCAATTAGTAAATGAAACTGGTAAAGCAAATCTGTTTGATGGTCGCTCAGGAGAGCCATTCCCTGAACCAATTGCAGTTGGTTATATGTATATCTTGAAACTACACCACTTGGTGGATGACAAGATTCACGCTCGCTCAACTGGTCCTTACAGCATGATTACGCAACAACCTCTTGGTGGTAAAGCACAATTTGGTGGTCAGCGATTTGGTGAAATGGAAGTATGGGCCCTTGAAGCATATGGTGCTTCTTATGCACTGCAAGAATTGCTCACCATTAAATCAGATGATGTGCTTGGTCGAGTAAAGGTTTATGAAGCAATCGTTAAGGGAGAAAATATCCCTGAGCCCGGTATTCCAGAATCTTTCAAGGTATTGATGAAGGAAATGCAGTCCTTGTGTCTAAATGTTGAAGTGCTATCAACAGATGGTGCCGCAATTGAGATGAAGGATCAAGATGAAGAGGTCTTCCGCACTGCAGAAGAACTCGGTATCGATCTGTCTAGGCGTGAGCCGAGCAGCGTCGAGGAGGTCTGAGGAAACTCCTCAGATAACACTGAATTAATCCACTACTAGAGAAATAAGGAAAACACAGTGCTAGATATCAACTTCTTCGACGGTCTTCGAATTGGTTTGGCAACACCAGAAGATGTTCGCAGTTGGTCATTTGGTGAGGTAAAGAAGCCAGAGACAATCAACTATCGAACTCTAAAGCCTGAGAAAGATGGATTGTTCTGCGAAAAAATATTTGGTCCAACCAGAGACTGGGAATGCTATTGCGGCAAATACAAGCGCGTTCGATTCAAAGGCATTATTTGCGAACGCTGCGGAGTAGAAGTTACCAGAGCAAAAGTACGTCGCGAGCGAATGGGACACATTGAGTTAGCAGCGCCAGTAACTCACATTTGGTATTTCAAAGGTGTGCCAAGTCGACTTGGATACTTGCTAGATCTAGCTCCAAAAGATTTAGAAAAAGTAATTTATTTTGCAGCTTATATGGTAACTGATGTCGATTTTGAAAAACGTCACCAAGATCTGCCAAAACTAGAAGCTGAAATTGAGGGCGAGAAGAAGCGTTGGGCTAAACGTCGAGATGAAAATATTAATGAACGCATTAAGAAACACGAGCAAGATTTAGCTGAATTAGAAGCAGAGGATGCCAAGGCTGAAGTTAAGCGAAAAGTAAAAGAAGGTGCTGAGCGTGATGTAAAGCGAATTCGTGCCGAAGCTGATACTGAAATTGATCGATTGACACGAGTCTTTGAGCGATTCCGTAATCTCAAGGTGCAAGATCTTGAAGGCGATGAGATGTTGTTCCGCGAAATGCGTGATCGTTACGGTGATTATTTCTCAGGATCAATGGGTGCGCAAGCAATCAAACGCAGATTAGAAACTTTTGATCTAGAGGGTAATGCCGAATTACTTCGCGAAATTGCGAAGACTGGAAAAGGCGCAAAGAAAACCAGAGCACTTAAGCGCTTAAAGGTGATCAATGCATTCATTAATACATCTGGTAGTCAGCGCGGAATGGTGCTTGATGCAGTTCCAGTGATTCCACCAGATCTAAGGCCAATGGTGCAGCTAGACGGCGGAAGATTTGCTACTAGCGATTTAAATGACCTTTACCGACGAGTGATTAATCGAAATAACCGATTAAAGCGACTTATTGATCTTGAGGCCCCAGAGATTATTGTCAACAATGAAAAGCGTATGTTGCAAGAAGCTGTTGATGCGCTATTTGATAACGGTCGACGTGGTCGTCCAGTAACAGGTCCAGGAAATCGAGCACTTAAGTCCCTTTCAGATATGTTGAAAGGAAAGCAAGGTCGGTTCCGTCAAAACCTTCTTGGCAAGCGTGTTGATTACTCAGGTCGTTCAGTAATTGTGGTTGGTCCTCAGCTCAAATTGCATCAGTGTGGATTGCCAAAACAGATGGCACTTGAGTTGTTCAAACCATTTGTGATGAAGCGATTAGTTGATTTAAACCATGCTCAAAATATTAAGAGCGCAAAGCGTATGGTTGAGCGTTCTCGATCAGTAGTTTGGGATGTACTTGAAGAAGTTATTGCTGAGCACCCAGTATTACTAAATCGTGCACCAACTTTGCACCGACTTGGTATTCAGGCATTTGAGCCACTACTAATTGAAGGTAAAGCAATTCAGATTCACCCGCTAGTGACAACAGCATTCAACGCTGACTTTGATGGTGACCAGATGGCAGTTCACCTGCCACTTTCTGCTGAAGCGCAGGCTGAAGCAAGAATTTTGATGTTATCAAGCAATAACATCTTGTCGCCTGCAAATGGCAAGCCAATCACCACTCCAACTCAGGATATGGTGCTTGGAATTTACTTCTTAACTGGCTCAACCGCTGGTGAAAAGGGTGAAGGTGGCGCATATTCATCTGTTGATGAAGCACTAATGGCTTTTGACCGCGGCGTGCTTGGCATTAGAGCCAAGATTAAGTTGCGTTTAACTGGTGATGTCGTACCACCAATTGGTCAGCATCCAGCTAATTATGTAGCTGGTCAGTCTTACACACTGGAAACTACGCTTGGTTGCGCACTTTTCAACGACGCACTGCCTGTTGATTTCGAATTCATTAACAAAGAGGTAGACAAGAAGGTTCTAGGTAGCATTGTTAATGAACTTGCTGATCGATATGAACGAATTGATGTTGCAGCAGCATTAGATAAGTTAAAAGACTTAGGCTTTTACTGGGCAACTCGCTCAGGTGTGACAGTTTCATTTGATGACATTGTTGCTCCTGCTGAAAAAGCAAAACTTCTTGTTGCTGCTGAAGAAAAAGCTGCAAAAGTAGAAAAGAACTATGAGCGTGGATTAGTTTCTGATGCAGAGCGCCGTCAAGAACTTATTGAAATCTGGACTAAGGCAACCGAAGATATAGCTCGCGCTATGGATGCAAACTTCCACGAAAGCAATCCACTTCGGAAAATGGTGGCATCTGGTGCTCGCGGAAATATGTTGCAGCTTCGTCAGCTGGCTGGAATGCGAGGATTAGTATCAAATCCAAAAGGTGAGATTATTCCTCGACCAATTAAATCGAACTTCCGCGAAGGACTATCGGTGTTGGAATACTTCATTTCAACACACGGTGCTCGCAAGGGTCTTGCTGATACTGCATTGCGAACAGCTGACTCTGGTTATCTAACTAGACGTCTGGTTGACGTATCACAAGACGTCATCATCCGTGAGGAAGATTGCGGAACCGATCGAGGTATGCCAAAAGAACTTGCCACAAAAGATGCTAGTGGCAAATTGGTAATGCTAGATAACTTAGAAACATCAGTTGCATCTAGATATCTTGCTCAAGACGCAACAATAGATGGCAAGGTAGTAGTTGTTGCAAATACGGAACTGACAATGCCAGTGATTGAATCTTTAGTTGCAGCAGGTGTGAGTGAAGTTCGCACACGAACTGTGTTTAATTGTGAAAGTAAATTTGGAACATGCGCTAAGTGTTACGGTCGATCATTAGCTTCTGGCAAACTTGTAGATGTTGGTGAAGCAGTTGGAATTATTGCCGCACAATCTATCGGTGAGCCTGGCACGCAGTTAACAATGCGTACCTTCCACACCGGTGGTGTTGCAGGCGATGACATTACTCAGGGTCTGCCAAGAGTTGTTGAGTTGTTTGAAGCAAGAACTCCAAAAGCTGTTGCACCAATTGCACCATTTACTGGAACAATAAGAATCGAAGAAGCAGAGCGCATTCGAAAAATAACTGTAGTTGCTTCTGATGAACAAGAAGAGACATTCTCTGTACCAAAGCGTCAACGACTTTTGGTTGAAGATGGCGTAGCTGTGGAAGTTGGTACACCACTTGTTGTAGGACCACTTGATCCAAAGCAGATTTTGGATGTGCTTGGTATTCGAGCAGTTCAGTCTCATCTAGTAGATCAGGTTCAGCAGGTTTATCGATCTCAAGGTGTATCAATTCATGATAAGCACATTGAAATTATCTGCCGACAAATGTTAAAGCGAGTAACAATTTTAGAATCTGGCAATACAGATTTGTTGGCTGGTGAACTAGTTGATCGAGCATCATTTGAGGAAGCAAACCGCACTGCTGTTGCGGAAGGATTACAGCCTGCTCAAGGTCGTCCAGTAATGCTCGGTATCACTAAGGCATCTTTGGCTACCGATTCATGGCTATCTGCAGCTTCATTCCAAGAGACAACTCGCGTATTAACTGAAGCAGCGATTCAAGGCAAGAGTGATCCGCTACTTGGCTTGAAAGAGAATGTCATTTTGGGCAAGTTGATTCCAGCTGGAACTGGACTTGCGAAATATCGAAATGTAAAGGTTGAACCAACGGAGGAAGCCAAATCAAGTATGTATGCCTCGCTTAGTACGTATGACGATCTGCCTTATTTTGGCTTCAGTGAGCCACAATCTGAGGCTGTTCCGCTTGAGGAATATGACCTTGGTGGTTACGACCAGCGCTAATTCTTAAATCAAGAGGGGGTTAGGTCAACTAACCCCCTCTTTTTCTTACCCCCGACTTAGTGTCCGCGAGAGGGTTGGGGTAGTTTTCTCTTCCGCGCTCGAACCAGTTCGAGCCAAGCTGTAATGCCTCTGACAATCGTTAGTTGGTATCCCATCGATTAGGGCGTTTTCTTAATGCGCCCAAAATCGGCGACACACCCGACCGCGGGTGTGGGGAGTTAAGGCAGAACGCAACAGATAGGGAGTGACTGTGCCAACTATTCAGCAGTTGGTTCGCAAAGGACGCGAAGATAAAGCGTTCAAGTCGAAAGCGCCTGCGCTAAAGAGTTCGCCGCAGCGTCGTGGTGTTTGTACTCGTGTTTATACCACAACACCAAAGAAGCCGAATTCAGCACTTCGTAAAGTTGCTCGTGTTCGTTTGACTTCTGGCATTGAAGTTACGGCATACATTCCAGGCGTTGGTCACAATTTGCAAGAGCACTCAATTGTTTTAGTTCGTGGTGGCCGTGTGAAAGATCTACCTGGTGTTCGTTACAAAATTGTTCGTGGCGCTCTTGATACTCAAGGTGTAAAAGATCGTAAGCAAGCGCGCAGTCGTTATGGTGCGAAGAAGGAGAAGGGATAATGCCTCGTAAAGGTCCAGCTCCACGTCGCCCACTAGTTCTTGATCCAGTTTATGGATCAGCAATTGTTTCGCAGCTAGTAAATCGAGTCTTAACTGATGGTAAGCGTTCAACTGCTGAATCAATTGTTTATGGTGCACTTAATGGTTGCAAAGAAAAATCTGGAAATGATCCAACTGCAACTTTAAAGCGTGCGCTTGAAAATGTTAAGCCGACTGTTGAAGTTCGCTCACGTCGTGTTGGTGGTGCTACTTATCAGGTGCCAGTTGAAGTTAAGCCTGCACGTGCAATGACTTTAGGAATGCGTTGGTTAGTTGAATACGCACAACAGCGTCGCGAAAAAAGTATGACCGAGCGATTAATGAATGAAATTTTGGATGCTTCAAATGGTTTAGGTGCTGCAGTTAAGCGCCGTGAAGACGTACACAAAATGGCAGAAGCGAACAAGGCGTTCGCTCACTACCGCTGGTAAGAAGAAGGAAGCGATACTGTGTCAACACAAACGTTGGTTGATCTAGCCAAGGTGCGCAATATCGGCATTATGGCTCACATTGATGCTGGTAAAACCACCACAACAGAGCGCATCCTTTTTTATACTGGCATTAATTACAAGATTGGTGAAGTGCACGAAGGTGCAGCCACTATGGACTGGATGGAACAGGAGCAAGAGCGAGGAATCACAATTACCTCAGCTGCAACTACCTGCCAGTGGAAAAATCACGTAATTAACATTATTGATACTCCAGGTCACGTTGACTTTACCGTTGAAGTTGAACGATCACTTCGCGTACTTGATGGTGCGGTTGCAGTTTTTGATGGTGTTGCTGGAGTTGAGCCACAATCTGAAACCGTATGGCGTCAAGCAGATCGCTATAACGTGCCGCGCATTTGCTTTGTAAACAAACTAGATCGAACTGGTGCAGATTTTTATCGCTGTGTAGAGATGATTAAAGACCGTTTGAATTCAACTGCTCTAGTTCTGCAAATTCCAATTGGTGCTGAAGGTGACTTTATTGGCGTTGTAGATCTAATTGCGATGAAAGCTAATGTCTGGCGCACTGAAGGTAAAGGCGATGAGTATTCAGTTGAAGAGATTCCTGCCGACTTAGTTGATAAAGCAAATGAGTATCGTGCACTATTGATTGAAATTCTAGCTGACAATGATGATGTAATTATGGAAGCAGTTTTAGAAGATAAAGAATTGACTGAAGAAGAAATTATTGCTGGTATTCGCAGAGCAACTTTGGCTGATAAATTCAATCCAATTTTGACTGGTTCTGCATTTAAGAACAAGGGCGTGCAACCAATGTTGGATGCAGTTGTTCGCTACCTGCCAAGTCCGCTTGATATCGGCGCAATCAAAGGCTTTAAGCCAGGTAAAGAAGAAACTGAAGAATCACGCAAGCCAGATGAGAAAGAACCATTAGCAGCACTTGCATTTAAAATTATGACTGACCCTCACCTTGGCAAGTTAACTTATTTGCGAATCTATTCTGGAACGCTGGAATCGGGTTCACAATTGCTAAATTCTGTAAAGGATCGCAAAGAGCGAATTGGCAAGATTTATCAGATGCACGCCAACAAGCGTGAAGAGCGCGAGAATGCAACTGCTGGACATATCGTTGCAGTGATGGGTTTGAAAGATACAACAACTGGTGAAACTCTTTGCGACCCAGCAAAACCAATTGTGCTGGAATCAATGAACTTCCCAGATCCTGTTATTTCAGTTGCAATTGAACCAAAGACTAAAGGTGACCAAGAAAAACTTGGTGTAGCTATTCAACGTCTTGCTGAAGAAGATCCAACTTTCCGAGTTCATGGTGATGAAGAAACCGGCCAGACGATTATTGAAGGAATGGGAGAGCTCCATCTTGAGGTGCTAGTTGATCGGATGCGCCGCGAATTTAAAGTAGAAGCAAATGTTGGTCGCCCACAGGTTGCATATCGCGAAACATTAACTCGCAAAGTTGAAAAGATTGACTACACCCACAAGAAACAATCAGGTGGTGCCGGTCAGTTTGGTCGAGTCATTATGGATGTTGAACCACTTGTTGGATCGGAAGCAAACTATGAGTTTGTAAATGCAGTAACTGGTGGACGAATTCCTCGTGAATATATTCCTTCAGTAGATAACGGCTGCCAGGAAGCAATGCAAACAGGTGTGCTTGCTGGTTATCCGATGGTAAATGTCAAAGTTACTTTGCAAGATGGTGCATACCATGATGTTGACTCATCTGAACTTGCATTCAAAATTGCTGGATCGATGGCGTTTAAAGAAGGTTGCCGTAAAGCAGGTCCGGTACTACTCGAACCAATTATGTCGGTTGAAGTTGTAACTCCCGAAGACTTTATGGGCGATGTAATTGGTGACTTGAACTCACGCCGTGGCCAAATTCAGGCAATGGATGAGCGAAGCGGCGCAAAGGTAGTACGCGCAATCGTTCCACTTTCCGAAATGTTTGGTTATGTGGGCGATTTACGTAGCCGCACGCAGGGTCGTGCTAGCTACACCATGGAGTTTGACTCTTACGCACAAGTTCCAGAATTTGTGTCGAAAGAGATCATCGCAAAAGTTAAAGGTGAGTAACTTTTAATTTTTGCAAACCAACTGGTTGCCCGATCAGTTGGCGCAGTAACAGGAAAAAGAATGGCCATACCGGCGTTGTCGGGCGGCCGGACAACGCAGGTTCTAGGAGGACCCAGTGGCAAAGGCGAAGTTCGAGCGGACAAAGCCGCACGTCAATATCGGAACCATCGGTCACATTGACCATGGCAAGACCACATTGACCGCAGCAATCTCAAAAGTGCTGCACGATCGATACCCAGATGTAAACCCGTTTACCCCATTCGATCAAATCGATAAGGCACCGGAAGAGCGTCAACGTGGTATCACAATTTCTATTGCTCACATTGAGTACCAGACTGAGGCACGTCACTATGCACACGTTGACTGCCCAGGTCACGCTGACTACATCAAGAACATGATCACTGGTGCTGCACAAATGGACGGCGCAATTTTGGTGGTTGCTGCAACTGATGGCCCAATGCCACAGACCAAAGAGCACGTACTACTTGCTCGTCAGGTTGGCGTGCCAGCAATTGTGGTTGCACTAAATAAGTCTGACATGGTTGATGATGAAGATTTATTGATGCTGGTTGAAGAGGAAGTACGCGACCTACTCACTCAGTATGAATTCCCAGGCAAAGACACTCCAATTGTTCGAGTTGCTGCACTTCCTGCACTAAATGGCGATGCCAAATGGTCAGATGCAATTATGGAACTAATGGCTGCAGTCGACAGTTTTATCAAGACACCAACTCGTGAAATTGATAAGCCATTCTTAATGCCAGTTGAAGATGTGTTCACTATTACTGGTCGTGGCACAGTGGTAACTGGTCGTATTGAGCGCGGCATTGTTAAGATCAACGAAGAAATTGAAATCGTTGGTATTCGCGATGCATCTCAGAAGACAGTGGTAACTGGTGTTGAAATGTTCCGTAAGTTGCTCGATGAAGGTCAAGCCGGTGAGAACGTTGGTGTGCTATTGCGAGGTACAAAGCGTGAAGATGTTGAGCGCGGCATGGTGCTTTGCAAGCCAGGATCAGTTACTCCGCACACTGAATTCGAAGCTCAGGCTTATATCTTGAGCAAAGATGAAGGTGGTCGACACACACCATTCTTCGATAACTATCGCCCACAGTTCTATTTCCGCACCACCGACGTAACCGGTGTTGTACATCTGCCAAGTGGAAAAGAAATGGTTATGCCTGGCGATAACACTGATATGAAAGTTGAGCTGATTCAGCCAATTGCAATGGAAGAAGGACTTCGCTTCGCAATCCGTGAAGGTGGCCGCACTGTAGGTGCTGGCCGTGTCACCAAGATTCTGAAGTAATTAACTAGCCCAGGCGCAGTGCGAACTGCGCCTGGGACACCAAACGAATTACCAAGAGCAGTTTTATAGAAAGGCGCCAGCAAAATGGCCGGACAGAAAATCCGTATCAGGCTAAAGGCCTATGACCATGAGGTCATTGATAGCTCAGCAAAGAAGATTGTTGAGACTGTTACGCGCACTGGTGCCAAAGTGGCCGGACCTGTTCCGCTGCCAACTGAAAAGAATGTCTTCTGCGTTATTCGCTCACCACATAAATATAAGGATTCGCGCGAGCACTTTGAAATGCGCACGCACAAGCGCTTAATCGACATCCTTGATCCAACTCCAAAGACTGTTGACTCCCTAATGCGACTTGATTTACCTGCTGGCGTCGACATCGAGATCAAGCTTTAGTGAAATAGGAAACTTAATCATGAAATCGATAGTCAAAGGCGTGCTCGGTGAAAAACTGGGTATGACTCAGGTCTGGGATGAAAACAACCAGGTTGTGCCAGTTACCGTAATTCGTGCTGCCAACAATGTGGTTACTAGCGTGCGCACTCCCGAAACAGATGGTTACTCTGCAGTGCAAATTGCGTTTGGTGAGTTAGAGCCTCGCAAAGCAACCAGACCAATGCTTGGTCATTTTGCAAAAGCAGGAGTTACCCCAAAGCGTCATATTGCAGAACTTCGTACCAACGATGCAAGTGAATATCAACTTGGTCAAACACTTGGTCCAGATGTTTTTGAACCAGGTCAGATGGTTGATGTAACTGGCACAAATAAAGGTAAAGGATTCGCTGGTGCGATGAAGCGCCATGGTTTCCATGGTCTGCGAGCAAGTCACGGTGTGCAGGCAAAACACCGATCTCCAGGTTCCATCGGAGCTTGCTCAACACCAGCGCGAGTTTTTCGCGGAACGCGAATGGCTGGTCATATGGGTACTACTCGAGTAACTGTGCCAATGTTGAAAGTTCAAGCAGTAGATACTGAACGTGGCCTTATCTTGGTTCGCGGTGCAGTTCCAGGATCGAAAGGCAGTGTGGTTTTAGTTCGCACTGCATCGAAGGGTTGATCAAAATGGCAACAGTAGATGTATTAACTCCGGCCGGAACTAAGAGCGGCACTGCTGAATTACCAGCAGAAATTTTTGAAGCACAAGTAAACATCCCGCTGATGCACCAAGTAGTAGTAGCGCAGTTAGCTGCTGCTCGACAAGGCTCTGCAGATACTAAAACTAGAAATGAAATTTCTGGTGGTGGTCGCAAGCCTTACAAGCAAAAGGGAACAGGTAACGCTCGTCAGGGTTCTATTCGCGCTCCTCATTATCGAGGCGGCGGTACTGTGCATGGGCCAAGTCCAAGAAAATATGACCAACGCACACCGAAGAAGATGAAATTTGCGGCACTGCGAAGTGCACTATCAGATCGCGCTGCAAGTGGCAGAGTTCATGTTGTTGCTGGATTTATTGAAGGCGATAAGCCATCAACTAAGTCAGCTCTAAAAATGCTTGCGCAACTTACAGATCGAAAGAAGACATTAGTTGTTTTAGATCGCACTGATAATGTGACTTGGTTATCCTTGCGTAATTTGCCAAGTGTGCATATCTTGGTGCCAGATCAGCTTAATGTGTATGACATCTTGAATTCTGATGATGTTGTTTTTACAACTAAGTCACTAAATGATTTCTTAACCCACACTGCAAATCGCACCAGCGCAAGTAAGGGAGATGAGTAATGAAAATCTCTGATAGCCGCGATGTATTGCTGCGACCAGTTGTGTCGGAGAAGAGTTATGCCTTGCTAGATCAAAACAAATACACCTTTATTGTTCGCAAAGATGCAAACAAGACCCAGATTAAGCAAGCAGTAGAAGCAATTTTCAATGTGAAAGTTACTAGCGTCAACACTTTAAATCGTCCAGGCAAAAAGTCTCGGACTCGATTTGGTGTGGGACAGCGATCTGATACCAAACGAGCAATAGTTAGTTTGGCAGATGGCGACCGCATTGATCTATTCGGAACACCAGCGTAGAGCGAACGAGGAAAATCATGGCAATTCGTAAATACAAGCCGACTACACCGGGCCGTCGTGGCTCAAGTGTGGCTGACTTTGTTGAAGTTACTCGTACGCAACCAGAAAAATCTTTGGTGCGACCAGTAGTCAGTAAAGGTGGTCGTAACGCTCAAGGTCGCATCACTGCTCGTCATCAAGGGGGCGGTCACAAACGTGCCTATCGATTAATCGATTTTAAGCGTGCAGATAAAGATGGTGTGCCAGCAAAAGTTGCACACATTGAATACGATCCAAATAGAACTGCTCGTATTGCACTTTTGCATTATGCCGATGGTGAAAAGCGTTACATCATTGCACCAAACAAGATTGCGCAAGGCGATGCAATTGAAACTGGTCCAGCTGCAGATATCAAGCCGGGCAATAACCTGCCACTTCGAAATATTCCAGTTGGTACTGTGATTCACGCAGTTGAATTAAAGCCAGGTGGCGGAGCGAAGTTAGCTCGCGGCGCAGGTTCTTCAATTCAGTTAGTGGCAAAAGATGGCCCATATGCGCAACTTCGTTTACCAAGCGGTGAAATTCGCTCTGTTGATCTGCGTTGCCGAGCAACTGTTGGTGAAGTTGGCAATGCTGAACAGAGCAATATCAATTGGGGCAAAGCAGGACGTATGCGATGGAAAGGTGTTCGACCAACAGTTCGCGGTGTTGCAATGAACCCAGTTGATCATCCACACGGTGGTGGTGAAGGTAAAACTTCTGGCGGTCGACATCCAGTAAATCCAGCTGGTAAACCAGAAGGACGCACTCGAAGCCGCAAGAAAGCCAGCAACAAATTTATTGTCCGTCGTCGCAAGTCAAACAAGAGTCGCTAGGAGTATTGACCAATGCCAAGAAGTCTTAGAAAAGGTCCATTTGTGGATCTGCATTTAGCTAAGAAAGTTGATGCCCAAAATACTGCTGGCACCAAGACTGTGATTAAGACCTGGTCGCGTCGTTCAATGATTACGCCAGAAATGATTGGTCACACAATTGCAGTGCACGATGGCAAGAAACATGTTCCAGTTTTCATTACGGAAAACATGATTGGCCATAAATTGGGTGAGTTTGCGCCGACTAGAACTTTTCGCGGTCACGCCAAAGCAGATCGAGCTGTTGGTAAGTAAGAAATTTAGAAAGAAACAGAGAGGTAGAGATGGAAGCCAAGGCACAAGCGCGATACGTTCGCGTTACGCCGCAGAAAGCCAGACGAATCATTAATCAGATTCGTGGTATGGCAACTGCTGATGCGCAAGCGTTGCTGCACTTTGCACCCCAAGCGGTTAGCGAACCAATTGGTAAAGTGCTAAAGAGTGCTGTTGCAAATGCAGCCAACAACTTCAATATGAATCCCGATACTCTGTTTGTTACTGAAGCATTTGTAGATGAAGGTCCAACAATGAAGCGTTTCCGTCCGCGCGCGCAAGGCCGGGCATTTGAAATTTTGAAGCGCACCTCACATATTACGGTTGTAGTTGGTGACGAATTTGCTGTTACTAATGGACCTGAACGCTTGAAGAAGGAACCAAAAATAAAGAAGCGTCCAATTTCACAAGCACCAGCAACACAAAAATCTGAAGTTAAGGCCGAGTCTGAAGCCGCGCCAGCAAAGAAAGCCCCTGCGAAGAAGACTGCTGCTAAGAAAACAACTGCAAAGAAAGCAGCACCAGCAAAGAAGGCTGCACCTGCAAAGAAAGCAGCAGCAACTAAAAAAGCTGCCCCTGCGAAAAAGACTGCTGCAAAGAAATCTACTACCAAGAAGGAGAAATAACAGTGGGTCAGAAAATTAACCCGCACGGCTTCCGCCTTGGTTATTCTGCGGATTTCTCAAGCCGTTGGTTTGCCGATAGCACGAAAGCCGGTCAACGCTATGTTGATTATGTTGCTGAGGATGTGAAGATCCGAAAGATGCTTGCTAAAGGTATGGAGCGTGCAGGTATTTCTCGAGTTGAAATTGAGCGCACCAGAGAGCGAGTACGAGTTGATATTCATACCGCTCGCCCAGGAATTGTGATTGGCCGACGAGGACAAGAAGCAGATCGAATTCGCGCTGATCTCGAAAAACTAACTGGTAAGCAAGTGCAGTTAAATATTTTAGAAGTTAAAAATTCTGAAGTTGATGCACAGCTAGTAGCACAAGGTGTAGCAGAGCAGTTGGCAAGTCGAGTTTCATTCCGTCGTGCAATGCGCAAAGCAATTCAAACCACAATGAAATCTGGAGCACAGGGAATTCGTATTCAAGTTTCTGGTCGCTTAGGTGGCGCTGAAATGAGTCGAACTGAGTTTTATCGTGAAGGACGAGTTCCACTTCATACTTTGCGAGCTGATATCAATTATGGTTTTTATGAAGCTCACACCACTTTTGGTCGAATTGGTGTAAAGGTTTGGATTTATCGCGGAGTTGCACCGATTACTAGAGCCGAGAAAGAAGCAGCAGCAGCTGCTGCAACTCGAGTTCCAGGAACTGGTGGTGCTAATCCAGGTAGACGCGGCGGCAAAGGAAGATCATCAGATGCCGCATCCGAGCAAGCCCAACCAGTAGCGACGGAGGCATAGTTATGTTGATTCCACGAAAAGTTAAACATCGTAAACAACATCATCCTAAGCGCACTGGCAAAGCAACTGGTGGAACTGAAGTTACTTTTGGTGATTATGGTTTGCAAGCACTTGAGCCCGGTTATGTAACTAATCGTCAGATTGAAGCTAGTCGTATTGCAATCACTCGTCACTTAAAGCGTGGTGGAAATGTTTGGATCAATATATTCCCAGATCGTCCACTAACTAAGAAGCCAGCAGAAACTCGTATGGGTTCTGGTAAAGGATCTCCTGAGTTCTGGGTTGCGAATGTGAAGCCAGGGCGAGTTATGTTTGAAGTTTCTTTTCCAACTGAGCAAGTTGCTAAAGAAGCATTGTTGCGTGCAGCACACAAGCTGCCAATGAAATGTCGAATTATTCGACGCGAAGTAGGTGAGTAAAGATGGCGGTAGGAACTGATATCCAAGATTTGCGCGTGCTATCTGATGATGCGCTAGCTGAGAAGCTAATGGAAGCAAAGCAAGAGCTTTTCAACCTACGCTTTCAAGGCGCAACTGGGCAGCTAGAAAATCATGGACGACTAAAGGCAGTTCGTCGTGACATTGCTCGGATTTACACCATTTTGCGTGAACGCGAACTTGGAATCACCACAGGTGGAGGTGCGGCATGAGTGATCGTTCCAATCGCAAGACCCGAGAAGGTCTAGTTGTTAGCGACAAGATGGATAAGACTGTTGTTGTTGCTGTGGAAGACCGCTTCAAGCATCCGCTGTACGGAAAAGTTGTTCGTCGCACGAGCAAACTTAAAGCTCATGATGAAGCAAACACTGCAGGTGTTGGCGATCGAGTTTTAGTAATGGAAACCAGACCGCTATCTGCAACTAAGCGCTGGCGCGTAGTTCAGATTCTGGAGAAGGCAAAGTAACGCTTACGCGTTACCTACCGAAAGTGAGTATGAAGTGATACAGCAAGAGTCGCGACTACGGGTCGCAGACAACACCGGCGCGAAAGAGCTGCTATGTATTCGTGTCTTGGGTGGATCGCATCGACGATACGCCGGCATCGGTGATGTCATTGTCTGCTCAGTTAAGGATGCCGTGCCCGGTGGTTCGGTTAAAAAAGGACAGGTAGTCAAAGCAGTTGTGGTTAGAACAGTTCGTTCTATCAGGCGAACAGATGGTTCTTATATTCGTTTTGATGAAAACGCTGCCGTAATTATTAAAGCTGATGGCGAACCACAAGGAACTCGTATCTTTGGTCCAGTTGCTCGTGAGCTACGTGATAAGCGATTTATGAAAATCATTTCACTTGCTCCGGAGGTGTTGTAACAATGGCGCTTAATGTCAGAAAAGGTGACACTGTTCAAATAATCAGCGGTAAAGATCGCGGTGCGACTGGCCGAGTAATTTCTGTTGATGTTAAGAATGAACGGGTAATTGTAGAAGGTGTTAATCGAGTAAAGCGTCACACTAAAGTTGGCCAAACAAATCGTGGCGCAACGACAGGTGGCATTGAAACTAAAGAAGCGCCAGTTCACGTATCCAATGTGATGGTGGTAGATCCAAAAGATAACCGTGGTACTCGTGTTGGTAAGCAGCGCGAGAAAGTTACCAAAACTAGAACAGATGGCACCACATATGAATCAACTAGAGCAACAAGAATTGCTCGACGATCTGGTAAGGAACTGTAATGAGCAGCAAAACATTACCGAGACTAAAGCAGCAGTATCGAGCTGAAGTTGCCCCAAATCTGCAGTCAAAATTTGGTTATGGCAATGTAATGCAAACTCCTACCCTGACCAAAATAGTAATAAATATGGGTGTCGGCGATGCGGCTCGAGATAGCAAAATGATTGAAGGTGCAATTCGTGATTTGACTGCAATCTCGGGACAGAAGCCGCTGGTTAATCGTGCTCGCAAATCAATTGCGCAATTCAAACTACGTGAGGGTATGCCAATTGGTGCGCACGTAACTTTGCGCGGAGATCGAATGTGGGAATTTCTAGATCGCTTGCTTTCAGTAGCCCTTCCTCGTATTCGTGATTTCCGTGGTTTGTCACCAAAGCAGTTTGATGGAAATGGCAACTACACATTTGGTTTAACTGAACAAAGTGTGTTTCATGAAATTTTGCAAGACAAGATTGATCGCGTTCGAGGTATGGATATCACTATCGTGACAACGGCAACTACTGATGAGGAAGGTCGGGAACTGCTCCGCAGTTTGGGATTCCCGTTTAAAGAGGCATAAATATGGCAAAACTAAGCAAGATTCACCGCAATATTCAGCGCGAAGAAGTAGTGCAACGCTATGCAAAGCGTCGCGCTGAGTTAAAGGCCATTGTAAAGAGTGAAACTGCAACTGATGAGCAAAAGGCAGCAGCAGTTGCTGAACTTCAGAAGCAACCACGCAATGCGTCAGCAACAAGATTGCGTAACCGCGACACTGTTGATGGTCGTCCACGCGGTTACCTCCGTAAGTTTGGTGTCTCTCGTGTTCGATTCCGCGGGATGGCACATCGTGGTGAGCTACCTGGCATCACCAAGAGCAGTTGGTAAAAAACTTTGTTGTAGGTCTAATTGAAATTCAATTGGATACCGCAGCAGGAAAGAGATAACCGGCCATGACTATGACCGATCCAATCGCCGACATGTTGTCGCGAGTGCGAAATGCAAATGCCGCACATCACGATACGTTGTCGATGCCACACTCCAAAATGAAGGAGGGGTTGGCGCAAATCCTGTTAAGCGAGGGCTACATTGCAGGATTTAAAACTGAAGATGCTGAAGTTGGTAAAACTTTAGTTATCGATTTGAAGTATGGACCTAACCGAGAGCGATCAATTGCTGGGGTTCGTCGTGTCAGCAAGCCTGGTTTGCGGGTATATGCAAAATCAACTGAGTTACCAAAAGTATTAGGTGGTTTAGGAATTGCGATTATTTCAACTTCATCAGGTCTGCTTACTGATAAGCAGGCAGCAAAGAAAGGCGTAGGCGGAGAAGTTCTTGCCTACGTCTGGTAAGCGAGGATTGCGATGAGTCGAATTGGCAAAAACCCAATCATTCTGCCAAGTGGAGTCACGGTAACTATTTCTGGTGATGTAGTCACGGTTGCTGGTCCCAAAGGAACTTTGAACCACACAGTTGCTACCCCAATTACTGTTTCAAAAAACGAATCTGGTGCCATCGTGGTTAATCGTCCAAATGATGAGCGAAATTCAAAGTCACTACATGGCTTAACTCGAACGTTGATTGCGAATATGGTTATTGGGGTAACTGAAGGTTATTCAAAGACAATGGAAATCTCCGGAACTGGATATCGCGTAGCTGCTAAAGGAAAAGATTTGGAGTTTTCGCTTGGCTACAGCCATCCAGTTCCAATAATTGCGCCAGAGGGAATTAGCTTTGCAGTTGAGTCACCAACTCTGTTGCATGTTTCCGGAATTGATAAGCAGTTGGTTGGTGAAACTGCAGCCAAGTTACGCAAGCTTAGAAAAACCGATCCTTACAAAGCCAAAGGCGTTAAGTATCGTGGTGAAGTTATTAGGCGCAAAGCTGGAAAGGCTGGTAAGAAAGCATGAGTACATTTACAGCTTCAGCTAAGCACACTGACAAGAAAACTAAACTACGTAAAAAGCGTCATCTTCGAGTACGAAAGCGCATTTCTGGTGATGCTCAGATGCCTCGATTAGTAGTTACTCGATCATTGCGCCATATGACTGCTCAAATTGTGGATGACACAGTTGGCAAGACTTTAGCTAGTGCAACCACAATGGAAGCGGATTTGCGAAAAGCAAATGGCAAGAAATCCGATTTAGCGTTTGAAGTTGGCAAACTAGTGGCAACTCGTGCTAAAGCCGCCGGTATTTCCAAAGTTGTATTTGATCGTGCTGGTAACCGTTACCACGGTCGAGTAGCAGCAGTTGCTGATGGTGCTCGCGATGCTGGACTAACCCTCTAAGAAACGATGAAGATGACAAAAGACAAAGACATAACAGGCAGTGATCGTCCAGAACGTGGCGAACGACGCGAGCGACGTGGCGAGCGTGGTGGTGCGGAAAAGAGCAATCACTTAGAGCGCGTAGTTGCAATAAATCGCGTTGCCAAAGTAGTGCAAGGTGGCCGACGCTTTAGCTTTACTGCGCTCGTTGTTGTAGGCGATGGTGATGGTCAAGTTGGCGTTGGCTATGGCAAAGCAAAAGAAGTTCCACAAGCAATTTCTAAAGCTGTTGAAGAAGCAAAGAAGAGTTTCTTTAAAGTGCCAAGAATTCAAGGAACTATTCCTCACCCGGTAACTGGTGAAGCAGCAGCCGGCGTTGTATTACTGCGACCTGCTGCACCTGGTACTGGTGTTATTGCTGGTGGCGCTGCGCGTGCAGTTTTGGAGTGTGCGGGAATAACCGACGTTTTGAGCAAGTCATTAGGAAGCGATAACGCTATTAACGTTGTGCATGCAACTGTTGCTGCCCTCAAGTTATTAGAGTTGCCTCAAGCAGTTGCAGCTCGTCGCGGTAAAGCACTTGAAGATGTAGCGCCTAATGCTATGTTGAAAGCGCAAGCCGCTGGAACGGGAGCGAAATAATGGCAAAGTTGCAGATCACTCAGATCAAATCTGATATCGCCGGAACTCAATCACAGCGACAAACTCTTCGCAGTTTGGGACTGAGAAAGATTGGCGATGTTTCAGTAAAGGAAGATAAGCCAGAATTTCGCGGTATGGTGCGCACAGTTGCTCACCTAATTCGCGTTGAGGAGGTTAACTAATTATGACGGTAAAACTTCATCATCTTCGACCTGCGCCTGGTGCAAAAACTGCACGTACACGCGTTGGCCGCGGTGAAGCGTCAAAAGGTAAAACTGCGGGTCGCGGCACTAAAGGAACTAAAGCACGATATCAAGTTCCAGCAAGATTTGAAGGCGGACATCTGCCACTTCATATGCGACTACCTAAACTCAAAGGTTTCAAGAACCCAAACAAGATTGATTATCAGGTAGTTAATGTTGCGGACTTAAATGCTGCATTTCCAAAAGGTGGCGAAGTTGGAATAACTGACTTTGTTCGCGCTGGATTAGTTCGTAAAGGTGAGCTAGTTAAAGTGCTTGGCAATGGTGAAATTAGTGTAAAGCTAACGGTTTCTGCACATAAGTTCTCAGAGACAGCGGTCGCAAAAATTGTTGCTGCTGGCGGTAAGGCCGAAGTACTGAGCTAAGTCGAGAGGTCAAAATCATGTTGAGCGTATTCGCAAATGCATTTCGCACCCCAGATCTGCGAAAGAAGTTGCTGTTTGTGCTAGCGATGATTGCCATTTATCGATTTGGTGCAGTAATGCCAACTCCTGGAATTGATTACAACGCAGTTCAACAGTGCGTAGCTCTAGTGCAAGACAACACGTTATATTCGCTAATTAATCTCTTTAGCGGCGGCGCATTGCTGCAATTATCTATTTTTGCACTCGGAATTATGCCCTACATTACTGCGAGCATTATTTTGCAATTGCTGGTTGTGGTGATTCCGCGCCTTGAAGCTTTAAAGAAAGAAGGACAATCAGGTCAAGCAATAATTACTCAGTACACCAGATATGTCACAATTGGATTGGCAATATTGCAAGCGACATCTCTTGTTGCATTAGCTCGTACGCCAGGAGCACTTTTGCAAGGTTGTGAGTTACCACTTATTCCAGATACTTCAATTGGAATTTTATTGGTAATGGTGATCACATTAACTGCCGGAACTGCAGTTGTCATGTGGCTTGGCGAATTGATTACTGATCGTGGTGTTGGAAACGGTATGTCATTGTTGATTATGGCATCTATTGTTTCAGTGCTGCCTGGACAACTTTGGGGAATTTTGCGCGGCAATGGTTTTTGGCCGTTTGCAGTAGTGATTGCAATTGGTGTGGTGTTAATCATCATTGTTGCCTTCGTGGAACAAGGACAGCGACGAATTCCAGTTCAGTATGCAAAGCGAATGGTTGGTCGACGCCAATATGGTGGCACCAGCACATATTTACCAATCAAAGTAAATATGGCTGGAGTAATTCCAGTTATCTTTGCCTCTTCATTGCTCTACGTTCCAGTTTTGTTTACTCAGTTATCTGGCTCAACAGCAGAATGGGCGCAATGGATCTCTAGAAATTTATCTGATTCAACATCCATTACTTACGCCCTCACCTATGGACTAATGATTTTCTTCTTTGCATTCTTTTATGTATCAATTACATTTAACCCAGATGATGTTGCTGATGATATGAAGAAGTATGGTGGATTTATTCCAGGTATCCGAGCTGGCAAACCAACTGCAGATTACCTGCGATTTGTATTAAATCGATTACTTTCTGCAGGTGCTACCTATTTGATGATTATTGCGATTGTGCCGTACTTTATTTTTGGTGCAATGGGGATTGGTGCACAGTTAGCTTTTGGTGGCACTAGTTTGCTGATTATGGTTGGTGTTGGTCTTGATTTCGTTAAGCAAGTCGAAGCACAGCTACAACAGCGAAATTATGAAGGTTTTCTAGGTTAACAAATGCGCATCGTTCTGATGGGACCACCAGGTGCCGGGAAAGGAACGCAAGCAGTTAGTCTGGCAAACCAACTTGGCATTGCACACATCTCAACTGGCGACATTTTTCGCAGTAATGTTTCAGACAAAACGGAACTTGGTTTACTTGCAAAAAAATATATGGATGCTGGTGAATATGTACCAGATTCAGTAACCAATGAAATGGTGAAGCACCGACTTGCTGAACCTGATGTGCAACATGGATTTTTACTCGATGGTTATCCACGCACAGTTGCCCAAGTTGCTGAACTCGATGTCATCTTGAGCAAGCTTGGTGCGCAGGTTGATTTAGTAATTGAGTTAACTGTTGATATTGATGAAGTGGTAAAACGACTAGTTCAGCGCTCCTTGCAGCAGGGTAGATCGGATGATTCTGAAGAGGTAATTCGCCGCCGGCTTGAGGTGTATCAGGAGCAAACTGCTCCGCTGTTGGCAGCCTATCGAGCACGTGGTGTGCTGAAATCTGTAAGTGGTATGGGCGAAATTGAGCAGGTTCGTGAGCGATTAGCCCAGTTGGTCGCTTCTTAAGCCAACCCGAGTGCTGAGGGGCGAGTGTTGCCCCGTAAGATTCACTTTCCGTTCTGCTGCTAATCCAGCACGAACAGATAGTGCAAAAGCTAGAAAGTGAGAGGGCAGAGTGTCCAAAAAGGACGGTGCCATTGAACTGGAAGGCACCATTTTAGAGGCGCTACCAAACGCAATGTTTCGGGTGGAACTCGATAATGGTCACAAAGTTCTTGCCCATATCAGCGGGAAGATGCGAATGAATTACATTCGAATTCTTCCTGATGATCGAGTAATCGTGGAACTTAGTCCCTACGACTTAACTCGTGGGCGGATCATCTACCGCTACAAGTGAGGTAAAGAGCTTTATGAAGGTACAACCAAGTGTCAAACCGATGTGCGACAAATGCAAAGTCATTCGTCGTCACGGTCGGGTGATGGTGATTTGCGAAAATCCTCGTCACAAACAGCGTCAAGGTTAAAAACTAAATACTTCACGATCAACCTGATTGTGATTACACGAATGTTCGACCCTGTTAAGTGCCAACTAACAGACGAACCCTTTGTCAGAGGCGAAGGCTTACCCGGGCGGGTAGGACAACATTCGTGACCAGAGACCTCTGCTAACGAAAGTGAGTAACCGCCCATGGCAAGACTTATTGGTGTTGATCTTCCGCGCGATAAGCGCTTGGAAGTAGCACTAACTTATGTGTACGGCATTGGCCGCACTAGAGCTGCACAAATGTTGAAAGCAACTGGTATTTCACCAGATCTTCGAGTTAAAGATATGTCTGATGATCAACTATCTCAACTTCGCGATTACATCGAAGCAAATTTCAAAGTTGAGGGTGATTTGCGCCGCGAAGTAACAGCAGACATTCGTCGCAAAATTGATATTCAAAGTTACCAAGGCACTCGCCACCGTAAAGGATTGCCAGTTCGAGGTCAGCGCACTCATACCAATGCTCGCACACGCAAAGGACCGCGTAAGACTGTTGCGGGCAAGAAGATTGCAACGAAGTAAGGACTGACTAAATGGCAACTAAAACTACAAAAACTGCTGCTGGTAAGCCAGCCGGTAAGAAGCTTCGCAAAAAAGAGCGCAAGAATGTTGCGCACGGTCAAGCTCATATCAAGAGCACATTTAATAACACAATTGTTTCCATTACCGACCCATCTGGTGCAGTAATTTCTTGGTCATCATCTGGACAGGTTGGATTTAAAGGCTCTCGTAAATCAACTCCATTTGCCGCACAGTTGGCAGCAGAAGATGCTGCAAAGCGAGCAATGGAACATGGAATGAAGCGAGTTGATGTATTTGTCAAAGGTCCAGGATCAGGTCGCGAGACTGCAATTCGATCTTTGCAAGCTGCTGGGTTAGAGGTTGGTTCAATCTCAGATGTAACACCAGTTCCCCACAATGGTTGCCGACCACCAAAGCGTCGTCGGGTCTGAGAAAGCACAGGAGAGAAAACTAAATGGCTCGTTATACAGGTCCAAAGTGCAAGCGTTGCCGACGCGAGAAGGTAAAGCTGTTTTTGAAAGGCTCTAAGTGCGACGGTCCAAAGTGTCCGTTGGAATCACGTCCTTACCCACCAGGTCAGCATGGTCGTGGCCGGGCAAAGGAATCTGAATATTTGCTCCAGATGCGCGAAAAGCAAAAGCTAGCGCGTCAATATGGAGTGCTCGAAAAGCAATTCCGTAATTACTTTGAAGAAGCATCTCGTCAAACAGGTAAAACTGGTGATAACTTGCTTGCACTTCTTGAAACTAGATTAGACAATGTAGTTTTCCGCGCTGGCTTTGCGAAGAGTCGTGATATGGCTCGACAGTTAGTTAAGCACGGACATTTCACGGTAAATGGCAAGAAGGTAGACATCCCATCATTTTCAGTTTCACCAAGTGATGTCATTGAAGTAAAAGTAGATTCAAGAGAAATCACCCCATTTGTAGTTGCTCGAGCTGAATCTGGTGAGCGAAAAGTGCCAGGTTGGATGGAAGCAATTCCAAATCGGATGCGAATTTTGATTCACGCAGCGCCAGAGCGCTCCCAGATTGACACCAATGTGCAAGAGCAGTTGGTAGTTGAGCTTTACAGCAAGTAACCAAACCGCTGTTGGTAACAACAGCATCGATGTGGGAGCAACCCCGCCTCACATCATCCGAGACGCGACACCATATAGCGGGTGTCGACTGAAAGGAAAAAACAGTGCTAATTGCACAACGCCCTAACCTAACCGAAGAAGTTCTATCCGATACTCGATCACGTTTCGTGCTTGAGCCACTTGAGCCAGGTTTTGGTTACACGCTTGGAAATTCCATGCGTCGTACCTTGCTCTCATCTATTCCAGGTGCTGCTGTTACCTCAATCCGCGTTGTGGGAGTTCTGCATGAATTTGGCACAATAGATGGTGTTAAAGAAGATGTAACCGAAATTCTGTTGAATATCAAGAATTTGGTCGTCTCAAGTGAGAATGACGAGCCAACGGTAATGTATTTACGCAAAGAAGGACCTGCTGTAGTTACTGCTGCAGACATTAATCCGCCAGCTGGCGTTGAGGTACACAATAAAGATTTGCATATTGCAACTTTGAATCCAGGCGCAAGCTTGGAAGTTGAATTTGTTGTTGAGCGTGGCCGTGGTTATGTGCCATCAACAATGAATAAGGGAACTGATCCTGAGATTGGTCGAATTTACGTTGACTCAATTTATAGCCCAGTTACTAAAGTTACTTACAAAGTTGAAGCAACTCGTGTTGAGCAGCGTACAGACTTTGATAAGTTGATTATCGATGTTGAAACAAAGCCATCAATGCTGCCACGCGATGCCGTTGCATCTGCAGGAAAGACATTAGTTGAGTTGTTTGGTTTGGCTCGTGAACTTAATCTTGATGCAGAAGGTATTGAAATTGGACCATCAGCGTTAGATTCATTTGCTGCTGAGCAACTAAATATGCCAATTGAGCAGCTTGATTTAACCGTTCGCTCTTACAACTGCTTAAAGCGTGAGGGTGTACATACTGTTGGAGAGTTGATGACTCGCTCAGAAGCGGATCTATTGGATATTCGTAATTTTGGGCAAAAGTCAATTGATGAAGTTAAAGGTAAGTTGGCGATGTTGGGCCTATCACTAAAAGATAGTCCAGCTGGATTTGATCCAACCAAAGTTGCTGGATACTACGACGAAGTTGATGAAGATGAGCTAGATAGTGAAGTTTACGTTGAAGACGAGAAACTCTAAGCAGGAAAAGGAAAATCATGCCAACTCCAACTAAAGGTGCTCGCCTGGGCGGTAGCCCTGCGCACGAGAAGATGATTTTGTCTAATTTGGCAACCCAACTTTTCCAGCATGGCAAAATCACCACAACAGAATCAAAGGCAAAAAAGTTGCGACCATATGCTGAACGACTGATCACTTTTGCAAAGCGAGGAGATCTTGCATCTCGTCGCCGCGTAATGATGACCATTCGGGATAAGGGCGTGGTGCACAGTTTATTTGCTGAGATTGGTCCAAAGTTCTCATCAAGGAATGGTGGCTACACACGCATCACTAAGTTAGCTCCAAGAAATGGTGATCGTGCTTCAATGGCAGTAATTGAATTAGTAGAACCACTTGCTGAGCAAGTTGTTGCTGAAGCAACAGGTGCTACTAGGCGTGCTGCTAAAGAAAAAGGAAGCGCTGAGTAATTTTCAGGAATTGTGATGAACACTGAAACTGAGCCCGTCAGCAATGGCGGGCTCATTCGCGTTCGCCTAGATTTAAGTTATGACGGAACAAACTATTTTGGTTGGGCAAAGCAGCCAGACGGTTTAAGAACTATTCAAGGAGAACTTGAATCGGCGTTAGCTGCAATTACTGGATTGGCTGAAGTAAAAACAATTGTTGGTGGTCGAACTGACGCTGGAGTACACGCCCGAGGTCAGGTTTGCCATTTAGATCTGCCTTCAGATTTTGTGCACGATCAAC
>Ga0194123_10000517_pt1 | contig 71717 bp, 60 predicted proteins | sample TA2MahsurfametaG_5_FD_155479 | JGI IMG/M metagenome (GOLD analysis project Ga0194123, IMG submission 155479) | Freshwater microbial communities from Lake Tanganyika, Tanzania - TA2015023 Mahale A surface | ecosystem: Environmental > Aquatic > Freshwater > Lake | place: Tanzania: Lake Tanganyika... | reverse complement strand
TCATGAAGATCGAGCCGCCGAGGATCATCGCGATGATCCCGAGGACGATGACCATTTCGAGCAGGGTGAATCCGCGCGGGGCGCGGCGGGCGTGGAGGGCTTGGTTTCTCATGGTGGGTCGGGGGGCCGGTGGGGCGGAGCCTCGCAGAGGGGAAAACCCCGCGCGATGGCAAAGTTGTCGGTGGAATCTCAGTGATGCAGTGCTTGGTGCCGATCGGGTCGGCTGCGTCCACCCTCGTTGTCCTCGCCGTCGGCAGGCGTGGGCCGTGAAGGGCAGCTACTCGATCCTCGATCAGATAAAGGGACAGTCCTTTTATTGGTTTCCGGCCGGGTCCGCTGGCCCTGCTCTCGCCGTCCGTACCCTACTATTTGTCTGTCCCCATGTGCATCCGAGCAGGTTCGGATTCAAATAAAGGGACAGTCCCTTTATCCATTTTTACGATAAAACCTGCGATTTTTCGGGGCGGTGCGACCTTCTGCGCGGGCCGGGCGATGGGGGGATCTCGCTGCGGGACCCAGGGCCCGAGGCTGCTTGAGGCGCTGGTTCAGGGGTGCTTCAACAGGTGCCTCAATGGGCGGCGAGCCAGTCCGGTCCGGTCCCGTGCTCGACCTCGACGGGGACGTCATGGGGCAGGGGTAGGGCGGTTTTCATGGCCTCGAGGATCCGCGGGACGAGTGACTCCTCTCCCTGCGCGAGGTCGAACACGAGTTCGTCGTGCACCTGCAGGAGCATGCGGGTGCGGGCACCGGCCGTGCGCAGGAGGTCGTCGATGCGGATCATGGCGAGCTTGATCATGTCGGCCGCGGTGCCCTGGATCGGGGTGTTGATGGCGGCGCGTTCGGCATTGCCGCGGAGGTTTTGGTTGGCCGATTGCAGGTCGGGCAGGTGGCGTCGGCGGCCGGCGAGGGTTTCGACGTGGCCGTGGCGGCGCGCGGTTTCGATGGTGTGGTCCATGAACGCGCGGATGGCCGGGTATTCGCGAAAGTAGGCGTCGATGATGGCGGCGGCTTCGACGCGCGGGATGGCAAGCCGTTGGCTGAGCCCGAAGGCCGAAATGCCATAGATGATGCCGAAGTTGACCATCTTGGCGGTGCGTCGTTGGTCGGCGGTGACGTCGGCGGGAGCGGTGCCGAAGACCTTGGCGGCAGTGACGGTGTGAATGTCGGTGCCGATGCGGAACGCCTCGATCATGGTGGCGTCGTTGGCGAGCGCGGCCATGATGCGCAGTTCGATTTGCGAATAGTCGCAGGAAAGCAGCGTGCAGCCGTCGCGCGGCACAAAGGCCCTGCGGATGCGGCGACCGGCTTCCGAGCGCACCGGGATGTTCTGCAGGTTCGGATCGGACGACGCGAGGCGGCCGGTGGCGGCGACGAGTTGGTGGAAATGGGTGTGGACGCGGCCGGTGGCGGCGACGATCGATTTCGGCAGCGCGTCGAGGTAAGTCGATTTGAGCTTGGTGGCCTCGCGCCACGCGAGGATGTCGGCGATGACCGGATGGCGTCCCTCCAGCGAGGCGAGGGTGGTTTCGTCGGTGCGGTACTGGCCGGTTTTGGTTTTCTTCGCCTTGTCGTTGAGGCCGAGCTGGTCGAAGAGAAACTCACCGAGTTGTTTGGGTGAGCCGATGTGGATCGGTCGTCCCGCGTGGCGATGGATCGAAGCGGCGAGTTGATCGATCTGCTGCTGGAGTTCGACACCGATGCCGGCGAGCGCGTCGGTGTCGATGCGGATGCCTTCCATTTCCATGCGCACCAGCACCGGCAGCAACGGAGCCTCGATTTCGCGATGAATCGCCTCTTGGCCGGATGCCGTGAGCAGCCCGCGCAGTTTCGCGGCGAGTTGCAGCGTGATGTCCGCATCCTCGGCGGCGTACTCGGCGAGCGTTTCCATCGGGATCGCCGCCATGTCGAGGTCCTTGCCCGGCTTGCGTTGCGCGGCGAAGGCGAACAAGTCGTCGTCGGCGGCATCGTCGGCCGCCTTGGGTTGCGCAATGTCCTCGAGGCGGATCGTGCGGTAGCCGAGCAGCGATTCGGCGAGGTGGTCCATCGAGTGGCGTTGGTCCGGCGCGGCCAGCGTGTGGACGAGCATCGTGTCGAAGAACGGCCCGGCCACCTCGATGCCGTGGCGATGCAGCACGCAGAGGTCGTATTTGAGGTTGTGACCGGTTTTTTCGGCGGGACTTGAAAAGATCGATTGCAACAAAGGGCGCAGCGAAGCGAGGTCGGCCACCGGCAGATACCAAGCCTCGTGAGGATCCCAGCAGAACGCGATGCCGAGCAACCGGGCCTCGAAGCGGTCGAGCGACGTGGCCTCGATGTCGAAGCAGAACGCGGACTGCCGAGAAAGCCTGGCAACGAGCTCCTGCACACGCTCCGGGGTATCAGCGATCGAGTAGCGGTGCCCGACATCGCGGATCGACTGCAGCGTGGCGGCGGCGATCTCGGCATCCGTCGGTGGTTCGACCGATGCGACACCGTCCGCGCGCGACGAGGTGCCCGCACCCGAAGTGCCGAAGACGCGTCGCGCAAGCGTGCGGAACTCGAATTCGTCAAACAGCGATTTGAGCGCATCGTCATCGCGCGGTTCGAGCGCGAGATCGTCCCAACCGACGTGCAGCGGCGCGTCGGTGATGATGGTCGCGAGTTCCTTCGACAGCAGCGCCTCGTCGGCATGGGTTTCCACCAGTTCGCGCTGGCGCCCCTTGAGGGACGACGCATTTGCGACGACTTGTTCGACCGATCCAAATTCCGCGATGAGCTTTTGCGCCGTCTTGGGTCCGACACCCGGGATGCCCGGGATGTTGTCGGAGGCATCGCCCATGAGTCCGAGCAGGTCGGTGATCTGGTGCGGATCGGAGACACCCCAGATGTCGGGCAGGCGGTCGAGCGTGATGATCTCGTGTTCGTCGCCCTTGCGCCCCGGCTTCCACATCGAGGTCTGCCGGGAAAGCAGTTGGGCGAAGTCCTTGTCGGGGGTGACCATGTACGACTCGAATCCCTCGGCTTCCGCGCGCCGGACGAGCGTGCCGATGAGGTCGTCGGCTTCGTAGCCGTCGAGTTCGATCACCGGAATCCGGAACGCGCGGCACAGTGCCTTGACCTGCGGAATCGCGGCGGCGAGTTCCTCCGGCATCGCGTCGCGCTGCGCCTTGTAAGCGGGATAGCGCGTGTGGCGCGCGGTCGGTGCCGACGTATCGAAGGCGACGCCGATGTGGGTCGGTTGTTCCTTGTCGAGGATGGCGAGTAGGGTTTGGACGAACCCGTACATCGCCGAGGTGTTGACACCCTTCGAGTTGCGGATCGGGTTCTGGATCAGCGCGAAGTGCGCGCGATAGACCAGCGCCATGCCGTCGAGCAGGAACAGGCGTTTCATGTCGTTCATTCTGGGCGCTTGCGCCGGACGAGTCGAGGGAATGTCGCGACGCGCGTGCGGGAAAACCGGGCGCGTTTGTGGCTCACACTGCGAACCAAGGCGTCGCTGCCTTCTGCGTCGCGCAGTGCAGCGCGATGTGCGTGTGGCCCGCGGCGGCAAGCGCACCGCCGAGATGGGAGAGCACGAGGTGCGGCTGATTGCAATCCGAACTGAGATGGCCCAGCACGACTTGCGACAATCCGGCGTGCGCGATCTTGCCGAGCAGCCCGGCGACTTGCGCGTTCGAGAGGTGGCCGTGACGCGAGCTGATGCGCTGCTTGGTCGCCCACGGGCGTTTTTCATCCGCCTCGAGCAGGGCGTCATCGTAGTTTGCCTCGACAAACAACGCGTCGAGACCGCGGAGGTTGTCGGTCATGCTGTGGGTGACGTGCCCCGCATCGGAGAGCAGTCCGAGTTTTTTTCCCGATGCCGACCCGATGACGAAGCCGACGGGATCGACCGCATCGTGATGCACCGCGAAGCTGCGGATCTCGACGTCGTTGATGCGGAAGCTCGTGCCGCTGTTGAAGATCTTCCACGCGCAACCGTTCACGCCGCTCTCGCGGACGACCCGGGAGGTGTGCGCCGTGCTGAAGATCGGGATGTCGTGCTTGGAGACGAACACGCGCAGTCCGCCGACGTGGTCGCCGTGCTCGTGGGTGAGGAGGATGCCGTCGAGCGATGCCGGATCGATGCCCAGCCCTTCGAGCCTGCGCGAGATCTGAAGCGCGCTCAGCCCGGCATCGACGAGCAGGCGGGTGGCACCGCATTCGACGACCGCCGAATTGCCACCACTGCCGCTGCCAAGCACCGCGAACCGGATCACGCGGCGAGCGTGGCGGGCGGCCGCTCGGCAATCAAGGAGACAAGCCGGCTTGCGGCTGAGGAAAAGTTTGCGGCACGCGCGGGGGGAGGTCATGCTCGGCGCGATGCGGAACCGTTTTTACGGGGACTTTGACACCGTGCGGCTCTCCGGTGCCTGCGGCACGGAGGATTACCGCACGCCGTTCCAGATCGACCGCGACCGCGTGCTGCACACGCCGACGTTTCGCCGGCTGCAGAACAAGACGCAGGTGTTCCTGAGCGGCGAATACGATTTCTACCGCACACGGCTCACGCATTCGCTTGAGGTCGCCCAGATTGGCAAGGCGGTATGCCACTGGCTGATGACCCGGCCGGATGGTCCGCTTGGCCCGGATTTCTTCGTCGATCCCGACCTCGTCGAAGCGATCTGCCTGTCGCACGATCTCGGTCATCCACCGTTTGGCCACGCCGGCGAGCGCACACTCAACCACCTGATGCGCGACTGCGGCGGATTCGAGGGCAATGCCCAGACGCTGCGGTTGCTCACCGAGCGGATATTCTCGGCAAAACGCGCGGGGATGGACCCGACACGCGCGTTTCTCGACGGTGTGCTGAAGTACAAATCCTCCTGGTCCGAGCTGCGCGACGCGCAGGGCGCGCCGCCCGCGCATCACTTCGTGTACGACGACCAGCGCGCCTACGTCACGTGGGCCGCTGGAGGACGCGCGTTTCCGCCGGAGCTGGCGGCCGGCTCTGCGCGCGACGCGTTCAAGTCGGTGGAATGCGGCATCATGGACTGGGCCGACGACACGGCCTACTCGCTCAACGACTTGTCCGACGGCGTGCGCGCCGGGTTTCTCGACTTGCAGCGCATCGAGGCCTGGGCCGAGCGCCATGGCGAACCATGCGGCGAGGCCACGCCGCTGGGCGACCTGATGTCGGCGATCCGGCGGCGACGGGTCGATCCGTTCGTCGGCAAACGCATCGGCCGCTACATCCGGGCGACGCGCATCGAGGAGCGGGTGAATTTTCTTTCCGACCTGACCCACCGCCACCGTCATGCGTTGGTGGTCGACGACGATGTGCGTGCGGAATCCGCGCTCTTCAAGCGGCTGGCCTTCGAGGTCGTCTTCCTCGCGCCGCAGCTCAAGCAACTCGAGCACAAGGGCAGCCGGATGCTCCGCCGGATGTGGGAGGTGTTGCACGAGCGCTACCTCGGCAGCGGGCGGATCGATGGCCAGGATTTCCAATTGCTCCCCGCCGATGCGGCCGACGAGATTGCCGCCGCGCCGGACGATGCGGCGCGCGTGCGGCTCGTGTGCGACTTCCTCGCGGGCATGACCGACGGCTACGCGGCCCGCACGTACAAGCGGTTGTTTTCACCGGACTTCGGCTCGATCGGCGATTTGATCGGATGAGCGGTCGGATCCATGCGGATGAGCCCTTCATCGCTTCATCGTTCCTGCGTTTGTGAAACTCAAGATCCTCCAGATCCTTCCCGCGCTCGATGCCGGCGGTGTCGAGCGCGGCACGCTCGAGGTTGCGTCGTTCCTCGCGCGCGAGGGTCACGAAGCGTGGGTGATCTCGAACGGCGGACGTCTGGTGCCGGCGCTTGAGCACTCCGGTGCGCGACACGTCGCGATGCCCGTGCATCGCAAGCATCCGGCGACCTTGCTGCAAGTGCGGCCGCTGCGCCGGCTGATCGAACGCGAACGACCCGACATCCTCCATTTGCGCTCGCGCGTTCCGGCGTGGATCGCCTGGCTCGCCTGGCGCGGCATGGATCCGCGCACCCGCCCGCGTCTGGTCACCACCGTGCACGGGTTCTACTCGGTGAACCGCTACTCCGCGGTGATGACCCGCGGCGAGCGCGTGATCGCGGTTTCCGAAAGCATCCGACGCTACATCACCGATCACTATCCGCAGGCGGATCCGTCCTGCATCCGGGTGATCCCGCGCGGCATCGAGCCGGACCGATATCCTCGGGGATTCCGGCCCGACGCCGCGTGGCTGGATGAATGGCGGCGTGCGCAGCCGCACCTCGAGCGACGCCGCACGCTGTTGTTGCCGGGACGAATCACGCGGCTCAAGGGACACGAGGATTTCATCCGGCTGGTCGCCGCACTGCGCAAAGGCGGACACGACGCGCACGGCCTTGTCGCCGGCGACGTGCACGAGAAAAAACGCGCGTATCTTGCGGAGTTGCACGCGCTGGTCGAGCGACTCGGGATGAAGGATCACATCACGTTCCTCGGCCACCGCGCCGATGTGCGCGAAGTCATGGCCGTGTCCGACATCGTGTGCGCGCTTTCGCAGCAACCCGAATCATTCGGCCGCACTGTGCTCGAAGCATTGGCGATCGGCCGACCGGTGGTCGGTTACGATTGCGGCGGTGTCGGCGAGCTGCTGGGCGCACTTTTTCCCGCCGGTCGCGTGACTCCGGGCGACGCGTCCGGATGGGTCGCAGCCGCGGATCGGATCCTTCGCGGATCCTGCGATGCACCGCTGCCGGTCGGCGCGCCCTTCCTGCTCGACTCGATGTGCCGCGCCACGCTCGACGTGTACCGGGAGCTGGCGGAAGGTGGAAGGTAGAGCATCAAAAACGGCAGACCTGCAGACGCAAATCCAGTTTTGCAGCAGGTGACGATCGCAAAACAGGAAGACGCGCGTGATCCTTCATTGCGGTTTTCACGCGAACAACCGTCGATCGAGGGCGCGATACTGGATCGCTTCCAGGATGTCACAGGCGCGGATGGAGTCCGAGCCCGCGAGGTCGGCGAGGGTGCGCGCCACCTTGAGAATGCGGTCGTGCGCGCGGGCGGAGAAATTCAGTTCCTCCATCGCGTGGGCGAGGTACGAGCGGCTTTCGGCGTCGAGTCGGCAGTGGGCTTTGACCTGACGCGGGCCCATGGCGGCGTTGGTGCGGCAGCGGGTGCCGGCGAAGCGCTCCTGCTGGATGCGGCGTGCGGCGGCGACGCGGGCCCGGATCACCGAGGATGCTTCGCCGGGTTGTGCGCGCGAGTCGAGCTCGTTGAAATCAACAAGCGGCACCTCGACGTGAAGATCGATGCGGTCGAGCAGCGGACCCGAGATGCGCTGGCGGTATTTTTCGATTTGTCCGGGCCCGCAACGGCATTCGCGTTTCGGATCGCCGTGGAATCCGCAGGGGCACGGGTTCATCGCGGCCACCAGCATGAAGCGCGACGGAAAGGTGAGCGTGCCCGCGGCGCGGGAGATCGTCACTTCGCCGTCCTCGATGGGCTGACGCATCACCTCGAGCGTCTGCCGACGGAACTCCGGCAATTCGTCGAGAAACAACACGCCGTGATGGGCGAGTGAGACTTCACCGGGTCCCGGGTGGGTGCCGCCGCCGAGCAGGCCGACATCGGAAATCGTATGGTGCGGCGCGCGGAACGGGCGGGTGGTGAGAAATGCGTGCCGCGCGTCGAGCAGGCCGGCGATCGAGTGAATGCGCGTGGTCGCGATCGCCTCGTCCTCATCCATGTCCGGCAGGATGCCGGGCAGCCGCTTCGCGAGCATCGACTTGCCCGTGCCGGGCGGACCGATCATCAGCAGGTTGTGTCCGCCCGCGGCGGCGACCTCGAGCGCGCGCTTCACCGCGTGTTGTCCGCGCACCTCGTCGAAGTCGACGTCGTAGGTGCGCTGGGTTTCAAAGAACGTGTGGCGGTCGATGCGCGAAGGGGCGATGTCGATGCCACCCGAAAGGTAGTCCCAGGCGTCGCGCAGGTTGCGCACGGGAATCGCGTCGACCCCGTCGATCACCGAGGCCTCCGGGGCGTTGGCCTCCGGCACGATCAGACGCGTGCGGCCACGGCGCTTGGCCTCCAACGCGATCGAGAGCATCCCCTTGACCGGGCGCACCGCGCCATCGAGGCCGAGTTCTCCCACGATGCAGCAGTCGTCCGCCGCCAGCGGCTGGGTGCGGCTGGCCGCGACCATCGCCAGCGCAATCGGCAGATCAAACGACGGCCCCTCCTTTTTCAGATCGGCCGGTGCGAGGTTGACCGTCTTCGTCCCGTCGTTGAGGAACAAGGCCGATGCGCCGATCGCGGACGTGACGCGTTGCGAAGCTTCGCGGACCGCGGCATCGGGCAGGCCGACGATGATGACTTGTGGTTTGTCGGCACCACGGGCGTTGACCTCGACCTCGACTTCCACGGCATCGATGCCGCGCAGGGTGGCGGAAAAGTACTTGGTGATCATTTGAACACTTCAACCATCCGAGGTTCCGACCCGAATGCAAGCAGAATCGATTTCGAAACGGCGAAGTGCTGCGGAAAGGGGACACGCTTCACCGCCATCGCTGACATCCGCCGCGGGCGGGTTTTTGGACGATTGGTTGTATTCAGTAAATTTCTGCTTACAGTTCCATGAATTTACGTCAATGGATGGATCACCGGAGCGTGCGGCGTTGCAACGACTGGCGGGATCACCTGGCGGTTGCGGTGGGGAATCCGGGCCGCTAGGATGGACGGCCTGAGCGCCTTTCCGGGTCCGATTTCCCGGGTCGGCAAGTCAGCAAATGTCACTCGTTTTTCCTTCAGATCGCATGAAGTTCGCAGTCATTGGCCTCCGACGTGATCGCGTGATGGACTACGGTCATTCGAGGCTGTGCCGATCCGGCTGGCGGCTGGCTTGCGCGGCGGCACTTCCGCTCTGCCTTGGCGCATGTGCGAGCCACCGGGAGTCCGCTGCGGCTGGCTTGGTGTCGTCGTCGTCGCCGCCGATGCCGCGGTTCATGAGTGATCCGATCGAGCCGGTGAACCGGGGCGTGTTTGCCTTCAACCGCAGCTTGATGCAGGGCGTGTTGCAGCCGACGGCCGGCTTGTACCGCCGGGTGGTGCCCAAGTCGGCGAGGACGGCGCTGGATCGGTTCCGCCGCAACGCGGGGTATCCCGGACGGGCGGTCAACCAAGGATTGCAGGGCCGGTGGGTTGATGCGGGCGACGAGACGCGGCGCTTTGTGGTGAACTCGACGGTTGGAGTGCTCGGATTCGGGGATCCGGCGACGAAATGGGGGATGCCGCGGAGTGACGCCGACTTCGCGCAGACGTTTCGCCGCTGGGGTTGGCGTCCCGACACGTTCCTGATGCTGCCGTTCTTCGGACCGAGCGATCCTTGTCATGCGGTCGGCACGGTGGTCGATGAAGCGGCCGAGCCGTGGAACTACGCCGATGGCTGGCGTGCGGCGTCGTACGTGACGACGTTCAACCGGCTCGGCGGCACGATTGACGAGCAGGTGCGGTTCATCCGTGCGCAGGCCGACCCGTATGCCGCGGCGCGGATGATCTGGAGTTTCGCCGCGCGTGCGGACGAGCCGGACATGCGGGTGCGCGGTCCGGTGGACCTGCCGACGTTGCAGACGATGGCGGTGGGCGCGTTGCAAGTCGGCGATCCGGAATTCATTCCGCGCGGCCGCGAGATCAACGTGCGGATTGCCTCGACTGGCCGCGACCTTCCGGTGAACTACTGGTTGCAAACCGGCGAGGCACCGATGGTGTGGGTGGTGCCCGGGCTGGGTTCACATCGGTTGACGATGTCCGCGCTTGTCCTGGCGGAGCATCTGCATCAGCGCGGGTTTTCGGTTGGTGTGATGTCGAGCACGTTTCATCCCGAGTTCATGGAGCGGGCGTCGACCGCGGCATTGCCCGCGCACATGGAATCCGATGGTCTGGAGCTGCTGGCGGCGATCGGCGAGGCGGATCGCGCGATCGACCGGCGGCATCCGGGACGGCTGGGTCGGCGTGCGTTGGTCGGCTGCTCGATGGCTGGCTACCAATCGATGCTGCTCGCCGCGACCGAGCGTGGCCGCAGCCAAGGATCGCCGACGATCGACCGCTATGTGGCGATCAACCCGCCGGTCGACTTGCACGACGGGATCGAGCGCATTGATGCATTGATCGATGCGCCGTCGGGATGGCCGGAGGAAGAGCGCCAGCAGCGCATCGACAACGCGCTGCACAAGATCCGCGGGCTTGCCGGTCTGCCCAACCACCGCTTCGAGGCACCGCCGTTCGAGGGGATCGAATCCAAGTACCTGATTGGTTTGTATTTCCGGCTCACCCTGCGCGACACGGTCTTCAGTTGTTTGAATCGTCACGATTTCGGCGTGCCGGGTGGCGCTCCAGGTCGTTGGAATCGTGCGCGGGTCTATGATGACATCATGGCGGTCTCGTTCCGCGACTACTACGAGCGTTTGGCCATTCCGCATTACGAGCGGCGCGGCGTGTCGCGCTCCGAATTGTGGCGTCATGCGAACCTGCGCCATGTTGCGGCGGGTCTGGTCTCGAATCCCAACGCGCGCGTGATCACCAACCGCAACGACATCCTGCTCGACGCGGACGACCTCCGCTGGCTCCGCTCGACCTTCCGAAACGGCCGTCTTTCGCTCTTCGATGAAGGCGGCCATCTCGGCAATCTCGGCAGCCCTGCGGTACTCGACGCGATGGTTTCCCACCTCGAGGGGTTGAAATGAGCGTTCGAGCTGGAGAGGAACGCGGGTTGGCGCTTTCAAACCGTCGTGTCCGTGCGTAGCCTGTGCCCGATATGATCCGGTTGGTTGCTCCATGGATGGCCCTGCTGGCCTGCGGCATCGTCTTCGCGACGGAGCCGGATAGTCCTGCAGAGCCTGTTGTTCCTGTTCCGCCGCCAACCGTGCCGGAGGAGGTGGTCGATCCGGAGGTTCCGCCCAGCGGCGGGTCGTCGGAGCAGGCACCTCGATCGGCCGATGAGGTGGTCGAAGCAACTGAAACGGAGGCCGTGCCAGCGGACCCGCAGGGCGTGCCGACCGATGCGGCGGATGCCGCGCCGCCGGAAGAACCGTCCGATGCGTCAGCCGCTCCGCAGGCGCATCCGCGCGACGACGGCACGCGCGTCGCGGTGCTCGGCTATCACGATTTTTCCGAAACGCTTCCCGAGACGGAGATGCGGTTGCGCACCTCCAAGTTCCGCAAGCAGATGGAGACGATCCGCCTGTTGGGCCTCACTGTGGTCTCGATGGAGGATTTTTCCTCATGGAAGCGCGGTGAAAAGGACATTCCGAAGAAATCAGTGGTGCTGACCTTCGACGACGGTTGGAAATCGGTATACACCGATGCCGTGCCGGTGCTGCGTGAGTTCGGTTATCCATACACGATCTATCTGTATCGGAACTACGTCGATGGTGGCGGCAAGGCGATGACTTCGGAGATGATCCGCGAACTCGTGCGCGACGGAGTGGCCATCGGCAGTCACTCGACGAGCCATCCGTATCCAGCGACCGTGCGCAAGCAGCAGGCACAGGGGCCGGAAGTTTATGACGCCTTCCTGCGCAAGGAGATGGCCGATTCCAAAGCGTTCCTCGAATCCCGCTTCGGCGTGACCGTCGCGACCTATGCGTATCCCGGCGGGTTTTCAACGCCGGAAATGCCGCTGCTCGGCCGTGAACTCGGCTACCATCATTTCTTCACCGTGCTGCCCGGCAAAATCACGCGCGCCACACCCGACGACGCCCTGCCGCGCTACGTGATCCTCGGCACGCACGATTCGATTTTTGAAAACGCGACGACCTTCCGCGATTCCGACGAAGACGCTCCGCCAATGCCCGCCGGCGCGATCGCGGGCATGATCCAAACGCTGCCGCACGCAGTGAGCCCCGAGCCGGGCGCGCTGGTGAACGACCGCCGGCCCGAGATCCGCATCGACGTTTCCAAGGTATCCGATCTCGATCCCGCCACACTGGTGATGCATGTTTCGGGATTCGGCGAAGTGCCGGCCACGTTCGATCGCGTCTCGGGAACATTCGCGTGGAAGGTGAACCGCCAACTGCGCCATCCGACCTGCCAGGTTTCCGTTTCATGGAGGAACGCCTCGGGTGTCGCGGCCGCGCCGCTGCGCTGGGCGTTCCGCATCGACCGCGACGCGGCTTATCTCGCCGATTGACCGCTTGATCCCGCGCGCATCCCACTCCGATTCCATCCGCCATGTTCCAATCGCTTTCCGACCAGCTTGAGAAAACCTTCCGCAACCTGCGCGGAGTGGGGCGCATTTCCGAGAAAAACATCGCCGACGCCCTGCGCGAGATCCGCATCGCCTTGCTTGAGGCCGATGTGGAATTCGGCGTCGCGAAGGAACTCATCGCCCGGGTGAAGGACCAGTCGATGGGTGCCGACGTGATGAAGTCGATCAAGCCCGGCGAACAGATCGTCAAGATCTTCCACGACGAACTCGCCGCGCTGCTCGGTGGCGACCATGCGCCGCTCGACCTCAATCCGCCCGCACGCATCCTGATCTGCGGACTCAACGGCGCGGGCAAGACAACCACTTCGGCCAAGCTGGCCAACCGGCTCAAGCGCGAAGGCCGCAGGCCGGTGCTGGTTGCCTGCGACCTGCACCGCCCGGCCGCGATCGACCAACTGGCGATGCTGGCAAACCAAATCGACGTGCCGTGCTTCACGCCCGAGCCGGGCAGCACCGACGTCGTGCGGGTCGCGTCCGATGCGCTTGCGTGGGCCGAGGCCCGGCATGGCACGGTGGTGATCTTCGATACGGCCGGCCGCCAGGAGATTGACGACCGCCTCATCGCCGAACTCAAGCGGCTGCACGATTTCCTCCAGCCGCGCGAGACCTTGCTCGTCGCCGATGCCGCGACCGGCCAGCAGGCGGTCTCGGTGGCGCGTCACTTCGATGAGGCCGTGGGCATCACCGGCATCGTGCTCACCAAGCTCGACGGCGACGCGCGTGGCGGCGCGGCGCTTTCGATGCGCGCGGTGACCGGCAAGCCGGTCAAGTACATCGGTGAAGGCGAGAAACCCGACCAGCTCGCCGAATTCCATCCGGGCCGGATGGCCGACCGCATTCTCGGCATGGGCGACATCGTCGGCATGGTCGAGCAGGTCGCCGCCAAGGTGAACGAGGGCGACGCGATGCGCTCGATGAAGCGCATGCAGGAGGGCCGCTTCGACTTCAACGACTTCCTCGACCAGATGCGGATGATCCGCAACATGGGTCCGCTCGAGGGACTGCTCGGGATGATGCCGGGCTTCAGCAAGATCAAGAAACAGCTTCCTGGCGGCGCGCTCGACGGATCGAAGCTCAAGCGCACCGAGGCGATCGTGTTGTCGATGACTCCGCTCGAACGCACCCGCCCGGAAATCATCAAGGGATCGCGCCGCCAGCGCATCGCCGCCGGGTCGGGCACCTCGCTCATGGAAGTGAACCAGTTGATCCGGCAGTTCGGCGACATGCGCAAACTGATGAAGTCCCCCGGCAAGATGAAGAACCTGATGCGCCAGATGGGCGGGATGTCCGGCATGAAGGACATGATGAAAGGCATGGGCGGGGGGTTTCCGTTCTAGGTTTTTTAGAAATACACGGAGTGCGATGCGGGACATCGAATCCACGCCCCGGCTCGAATGAACTCAAAACAACATGAGACCGGGGGAGCGGGCCCTCAACCATGCTACGTCTGCGGACCGACCGCCTCGGGCAAGTCGGCTCATGCCGTGCGTCTCGCCCGCGACATTGGCGGAGAAATCGTCAATGCCGACGCGTTCCAGTTGTACCGCGGGCTTGACGTGCTCACCGCCGCGCCGACGCACGACGAACGCTGCGGCGTGCCGCACCATCTTTTCGGCGTCATCGACCCGTCGTCGCGCATCGATGCGGGCGGATACCTGCGGCTGGCGCGGCCGGTCATCGACGCCATCCACGCCCGGGGTCGGACGGCGGTGGTGGTCGGCGGCTCGGGATTGTATCTCAAATTCCTGACTCACGGTCCTTCGCCGCTGCCTGCGGGTGATCCGGCATTGCGCACGGAGCTCGATGCCCGTCCTCTCGACGAGCTGGTGGCGCGGTTGCGCGCGCTCGATCCGGACGAGGCGGCGCGCACCGACTTGCACAACCGCCGCTACGTGGCGCGCGCGCTCGAGATCTGCCTGCTCACCGGCGGCAGGGCGTCGGCATTGCGCGACGGATGGGCGTCGCGCACCCGGGAGGTCGCGGCATCGCTGCGTGGTGTGTGGTTGAGGCGCACGCGGGAGGATCTCCACGCGCGCATCGCCGCACGCACCGCGCGAATGCTCGACGACGGGGCGATCGATGAAGTCGCCGCGCTCGGTGACGTTTCCGCCACCTGCGAGAAAGCGATCGGGCTGCGGCAGATCCGCGCGCTGCTGGATGGAAGCATCGACCGCGCGACGTGCGCGGAACGGATCAACGCCGCCACGCGGCAGTACGCGAAGCGCCAGGAGACTTGGTTCCGCCGCGAGACGTGGCTCGAGCCACTGGATTGCGGGTGACGCATCGTGCCGCGTCGGCTTCACGCTTGCCGCCCGGTGTGTTCTGCTCCATGAATCCGCCGATGACCTTGCTGTGGTTGCCTCTACGACTGTCGGCATGTGCGGCGTTGCTGATCCTGCCGCTTGCCCGGGCGTCGTCGGCCGATCCCGCACCCGCCTATCCCGATCTTTCCGGCGGCCGTGTCCAGTACGCCGCGTTTCCCAAACCGTTGGAGTCCTACGCCGCACCATCCGGCTCCGTGATCGAGACCATCCTCGCGCGCGCCGCAGAAGAACCGTTCAACGTCGCCGCGACGGTGATTTTCCTGTTGGCGATCCTGCATACGTTCGCGGCGGGCGCATTCACACGGATTTCGCACCGGCTTGAGCATGAGCACGAGGAGCGGCTCAAGAGAGAGGGAAAACGGAGTGACTCGCAACCTGACGGCGTGCCCGAGGTTTCCTTCAAGGCTTCGTTATTCCATTTCCTTGGCGAGATCGAGGCGGTATTCGGCTTGTGGGCGATCGCACTGGCCGGAGCCGCGACCTGGTTCCACTCCTGGGAGGACTTCAAGCTGTACGTCGCCAAGGACCGTGTATTCACCGAGCCGATGTTCGTGCTGGTGGTCATGGCGATCGCCGCGAGCCGGCCGGTGCTGCGCTTCGCCGAGCAGATGTTGTCGAAAGCCGCAGCACTCGGCAAAGGATCACCCGCCGCATGGTGGCTGAGCGTGCTGACGATCGCGCCGATCCTCGGGTCCTTCATCACCGAGCCTGCCGCGATGACGATCGCCGCGTTGTTGCTTGGCAGGAAATTCTACCGCCACCGGCCTCCGCCATCGCTCGCCTACGGCACGCTCGGGCTGTTGTTCGTCAACATCTCCGTCGGCGGCACGCTCACCCACTTCGCGGCACCGCCGGTGCTGATGGTGGCGGCACCCTGGGGATGGGACACGCCATTCATGCTCGAACACTTCGGCTGGAAGGCGCTCACGGGAGTCGTGCTGTCGAGCTCGCTCTATTTCCTCGTCTTCCGCAAGGAATTGCGCCGCCTGTCGGACCGGGCGGACGGGGTCGAGGATGGGATCATCGACTCCTCGAGCTGGGCGGAGCGGCCGAACCCGGTGCCGCCATGGGTGACGCTCGTCCACCTGGTCTTCCTGGCTTGGACGGTGTACACCGCACATTATCCGGTGTTGTTCATCGGTGGTTTTCTGTTCTTCCTCGCCTTCAGCACTGCGACCCAGCACCACCAGAACACGCTTGCGCTGCGATCGCCGATCCTCGTCGCGTTCTTTCTCGCGGGGCTGATCATCCATGGCGGATGCCAGGCTTGGTGGATTGCACCGGTGATCACGTCGCTCGACGACCGCGCGTTGATGTTCGGCGCGACGGTTCTGACGGCATTCAACGACAACGCGGCGATCACCTATCTTGCGGCCCAAGTGGAAGGCATCAGTGATGCCGCGAAGCACGCGGTGGTCTCCGGTGCGGTCGTCGGCGGCGGACTCACCGTCATTGCCAACGCACCGAATCCCGCCGGCCAAAGCCTGCTGTCGAAATTCTTCCCCAAGGGAATTTCGCCGCTTGGGCTGTTTCTCGGCGCGCTGGCACCCACGGTGATCTTCTACCTTTGCTTCATCATCCTGCCCAACGGCCCGGCCAAGGCGCACGACCCCGGCCATGCTGAAATCGTTCGTGCGTCAGCCGTGACCCAACCTCCCGCCCCGTCATGTTCACCGGACTGATTGAAGCCGTCGGTTCCGTGGTCTCGCTCGAGACCTGCGGCGAACAAGCTCGGCTGACGCTTGCCATTCCCTTCGCCAACGAGCTGGCCGCGGGTGACTCGGTGGCGGTCAACGGCTGCTGCCTCACCGTGGCGGAGCTGCTGCCGCATGGCGCGGCATTCGATCTGCTTGCCAGCACGCTGCGGGTCACCGCACTCGGCGGGCTCAACTCAGGATCGAAGGTGAATCTCGAACGTGCGATGCGGGCCGACGGCCGCTTCGGCGGACATTTCGTCCAAGGTCATGTCGACGCCACCGGCGCGATCCTGCGCATCGAGCCGGACGGTCGTGATCACATTGTCACGGTGGCGCTGCCGCCTGAGGTCCACCGCTTGTGCATCGACAAAGGATCGATCGCGGTGGATGGCATTTCCCTGACCATTGCCAACCTCGATGCCGGGGCCGCGCGGTTCTGGATCACGCCGCACACGTGGATGCACACGCATTTGCACGAGGCAAAGGCCGGTCAGCGTGTCAATCTCGAGGCCGACCTGATCGCCAAGCAGGTCGACGCACTGCTGGCCGCGCGCACGGTCGGCACCTGAGGGGGTCGCCGTGCGCCGCGCGTTTCTCACGCATCCAGCTGTCGCCGGATGCGTCCGAGCACTTCCTCGTAGGCCGGCATGAGACCGCCGAGATCGCGGCGGAAGCGGTCCTTATCCATGCGCTCGCCTGTTTGCAGATCCCACAAGCGGCAGCCATCGGGCGAAATTTCGTCGGCAAGCACGATCGTGGAAGGGGCCGACTCCGGTCGGCCGAACTCGAGTTTGAAATCGACCAACCGCAGACCGCACTTGGCGAAGAACGCGCCGAGAAGATCGTTCACCTTGAGGGCCGCGCCGCGCAGATGCGCGAGTTCCTCCGGCGTGGCCAGCTCCATCTCGCGGATGTAATCGTCATTGATCAGCGGATCGCCCAGCGCGTCGCTCTTGTAGCAGAACTCGACGATCGGGCGGGTGAAGGGCCGGCCTTCCTCGATGCCGGTGCGTTTGCAAAAACTGCCCGCGGCGAGATTGCGCACGATCACCTCGACCATCAGGATGCGCACCTTGCGCACCTCGACTTGGGTGGCGTCGATCTGCCGCACGAAATGGGTCGGCACGCCCTCGCGTTCGAGCAGTTGATAGATCAGGCAACTGATCGCGCAGTTGAGTCGGCCCTTGTCTTCGAACACCGCTTTCTTCTCGCCGTTGAAGGCGGTGGCGTCGTTCTTGAACTCCATCCGCAGGAGTTGCGGATCATCCGTCGGCCACATCCGCTTTGCCTTGCCCTCGTACAACGGCTGCATGTAAGATTCTGACAACGCCCGGGTGCCAGGTCAAGCCGATGCGGTGCAGCGTCGGCGCGTCAAGAACCCGGATGACGCCGCAGGAACTCCTCGGCGAGGCTGTGGAACGCTTTCGCGCCGATGCCCGACGGATCATGTTCGAGGATGGTCTTGCCGTGGCTCGGTGCCTCGCCGATGCGCACCGCGCGCGGCACCATCGTCTCGTACATTTGCTCGGGGAAATAGTTCATCACCTCGTCGGCCACCTGGCGCGAGAGCAGCGTGCGGCCGTCGAACATGGTCATGACGATGCCCTCCAGTTTCAGCTCCGGCCCCGCGCCCGAGCCGCGGATCCGTTCGATGACCTTGACGATTTTGGCGAGCCCCTCGAGGCCGAACCATTCGCATTGCAGCGGAACGAGGATCTCGTCGGCGGCGGCGAGGGCGGAGGTCATCAGCACGCCGAGCGACGGCGGGGTGTCGATGAGGCAGAAATCAAATCGGTTGTCCGCGCGCAGCGGATCGAGCAGCGCGCGCAGCCGCACGAGGTGGTCGTCGGAGCGTGCCAACTCGATTTCCGCGCCCGCGAGATCGACCTCCGATGGAACCAACGACAAGCGCTCGCGGCCGGTGCCGACGATTTGCGTGTCGATTGCGCTGCGGCCGGTGAGTACTGGGTAGAGGCTGCACCCGTCCGGGGCGTCGATGCCCAGGCCGCTGGTCGCGTTGGCCTGCGGGTCGAGATCGATCAACAACACGCGCTTGCCGCGCATCGCAATGGCGGCCGACAGATTCACCACCGTGGTGGTCTTCCCCACGCCTCCCTTCTGGTTGGCCACCGCGATGATCCTCATGTTTCGAAGCGCTCCAGCCTTCTGCAGCCGGCCGCGGCTGGCAATCAAAACCGCCCAAAACCGCCGGTGCGGTGGATTTTCGACTTTTCAATGATGCGGCCTTGGCCTAGCATTCATTTCCGCCAACGGAAACGGTGGTCGTAGCTCAGTTGGTAGAGCCCCGGATTGTGATTCCGGTTGTCGCGGGTTCGAGTCCCGTCGTCCACCCCATCCTTTCCCATCGGGAGGCCACTCCGGCCGCCGGACGGGAGAGGGGGAGCCCCGCCCTTGCGATGCAGCCGCTCGAAAGCCGCATTCAGTACAAGTTCCGCAACTCGCTGTTGCTGGCGGAGGCGCTGACGCATCCGAGTCTTGCGTACGAATCGCACAAGGCCTTCGACAACCAGCGGCTCGAGTTCCTCGGCGATGCGGTGTTGCAACTGGCCGTCACCGAAAAGCTTTACCGTCTGTTCCCGGAGTTCACCGAAGGTCGGCTCACCAAGCTGCGCGCCCGCGTGGTTTCCCGTAGGGCGCTGGCCCGGTTGGCGTCGTCGATTGATCTGGGGGACTACGTCATGCTCGGCAAAGGCGAGGAGCAGAGCGGCGGACGTCGGCGGCCCTCGACCTTGGCCGATGCGTTCGAAGCGCTCATCGGCGCGGTCTATCTCGATGCGGGAATGAAGCCGGCGCGCGAGTTGGTGCTGCGCCTGCTCGACGGCGACATCGACGGCATGGTGGAAAGTCCCGACGAGCGCAATCCGAAAGGCGAATTGCAGGAGGTGCTGCAGTCGATCCATCCCCACGCCCCGGTGTACCGCATCGTTTCGGAAGCCGGACCCGACCACCGTCGCGTCTTCCAAGCCGAGGTGTCGTGGCGCAAAGCCGTGCTGGCGACAGGCAAGGGCAAAAGCAAGAAGGAGGCCGAGGCCCGCGCCGCAGCCGAAGCACTCAGAACCCGCGTCTGGGAAGCGTGAGGAAGGGATCGTGAAGGCGTTGCCCCGCGGTGCGGATCACCACTCGGTGATGCGGCGGAACCGGTCGATGCGCTCGTTCAGTTCGCCATCGTCGAGCGACTCGAGCCGCCGGGTCGAGAAGGCCTCACAGGTGAACGAGGCCAGCACGCTGCCATGAATGATCGCGCGGCGCAGCACGTCGTGTCCGTACGGTCCAGCGCCTTGCGCGGCGAGGAATCCGGCCATCGCACCGAGAAACGTGTCGCCCGCACCTGTCGGGTCGGCGACGTGGTCGAGCGGCCATGCCGGACAGCGGAACAGGCCGTCGTGTGGCGCGGTGCCGCCGCTGAAGAGCATGGCGCCGAACTCGCCGAGTTTCACGACGATGTGCTTGGGTCCCTTGTCGAGCAGGGTGTGTCCGGCGCGCACGAGATTGGAGGTGCCCGCCAGTTCGCGCGCCTCGCCTTCGTTGAGCACAAGCAGGTCGAGCTGCGGCAGCACCTGGTGAAGGCGTTCGTTGGCGATTTTGATCCACAGGTCCATCGTGTCGGCGATGACGAAGGTCCCTTTGCCGCCAGCACCCTCGATTTGCGAAAGCATTTCGAGTTGGTTGTCGGGCGACATGTTGGCGAGCACGGCGATGCCTGCCGACTTCGCCGATTGGGGCACCTTGACCTTCCATCCTTCGAGCACGTTGAGTCCGACGCGGTGGGTGGTGCGTTCGTTCATGTTCTCGTGGTACTCGCCCGACCAGGTGAAGGATTCATCCGGCGAGCGTTCGACTCCTTGCAGGCAGATCCCGCGTCCTTCGAGCATCTCGAGATGGGCTGCGGGGAAATCGCGGCCGACGATGCCGATGAGCGAGACCGGCCGGGTGTGGAACGACGCAGCGAGCGCGGCGTAGGCGGCGGATCCGCCGAGCAGGTCAGCACCTTCGGCGTGCGGGGTTTTGACGTGGTCGATGGCGATCGTGCCGCCGATGGCGAGGTGGGCATGGTTGCGGGTCATGGATGCGAGCGGGCTGTGCGCGGCGGGATTCAACGGATGTGAAAACATGTTCAATCGCACGCGGAATACCAGCCGAATTCCCGGGTTTTTCCTTTTCCATCGGTGGTTCTCTTCGCTTGATCCCGCGGAGTGCGGACCGGATACTCACTTGCCGTCGGGGGGTGCCGCCCGGTCCTTTGATCCGCATGCCCAAGCTTCCCCTCGGTGTGTTTTCCGATTCAGGCGCGCGCAGCCTGATCCGCCGCGTGTTGCGTGAGAACTTCCGGACCTACGTCGGCCGCTATGTGCTGGCGTTCGTGCTGATGGGCTGCACCGCGGCGGCGACCGGCGCCTCGGTGTTCCTGATGAAGAACATCACGCAGGTCGTCTTCGGTGGTGGCGCGCCCGATGCCGCGGCGTCCGCCGCCGGGCGTGGCGCGGCGCTGCCCGGCACATGGGACGACCGCGCGCTCGATTGGATCGGCGGCCTTGCCCGCCATCTTTACGCGCCGTCGGAACCCGGACTCGTCCGGCTGAGCGCCGTGTCGCTGGCGATCATCTTCGTATTTTTGGTCAAGGGTGCGTCGCATTACGGGTCGTCGGTGATCCTCGCGCGGATCGGCAACAACATCATCGCGCGGCAGCAGGAGCGCATCGGCCGCCACGTGTTGCGCCAGTCGCTGGCGTTCTTCGTCCGCTATCCGTCCAGCGACCTGATCACGCGCACGTCACAGGCTGCCAGTTCGGCGAGTTCGGTGATGAGCCTGCTGATGATGCGCGTCCAGGACCTCTTCACTTCGGCGGCGTTGCTCTTCGCCATGTTCAAGCTCGACTGGCGGTTGTCCTGCGGCGCGTTGTTCGTGATGGCTCCGGTGCTGTTGCTGCTCGGCAACATCGTCAAGCGGATCCGCAAGGTGGCGGCCTCGCAGTACCAAGGACTCATCCAGGTGGTTTCCGCGATCCAGGAGGCCATTCTCGGCAACAAGCTCATCAAAACGTACAACCTTGAGGACCACATGAGCGGCCGCTTTCGTGAAGCGGTGGGCGGTGTCGAGCAGCGTGCCAACAAGATGGCGGCGGTGTCTGCCCGCACCAGCCCGGCGATGGAGTTCATGGGCGGCCTGGCGGTTGCCTGCATCGTGTTCTACGGCGGGTACCGCAACCTCGCGACTGGCCAGGGGGCCGACTCGCTCATCGCGTTCCTCACCGCCTTGTTGCTGGCCTACGAACCGATCAAGCGCATTGCCCGCATGAACGTGCAAGTGCAGGCGTCACTCGTCGGTGTGGGCATGCTCTACGAGGTGCTCGACATGGATCACTCGATCCCGGATGCGCCGGGCGCGCGTGCGTTGGAAGTGCGCGACGGTGCGATCCGGCTCGAGCGCGTCGGCTTCGCCTACCGTCCCGGCGTGCCGGTGGTGCGCGATGTCTCGCTCGAGTGCGAGGGTGGCGCGGTCACCGCGCTGGTCGGACCGTCGGGCAGCGGCAAGTCCACGTTGCTCAACTTGATCGAGCGGTTCTACGAGGCGGACTCCGGCACGATCCGCATCGACGGTCAGGACATCCGCTCGATCACCACCGCGTCGTTGCGCGCGAATTTGTCGTTGGTGAGCCAGGACACGTTCCTCTTCTCCGATACGATTCGCAACAACATCCGGTTTGCCCGGCCGGACGCGTCCGACGCCGAGGTCGCGGATGCGGCGCGCGCCGCATCCGCGCATGACTTCATCCTCGAGCAGCCCCAGGGATACGAGACGCAGGTGGGCGAGAACGGCGGACAGCTTTCCGGCGGTCAGCGTCAGCGGATTTCGATTGCGCGCGCGTTTCTCAAGAACGCGCCGATCCTGTTGCTCGACGAGGCGACTTCCGCGCTGGACAGCGAGTCCGAGCAGCAGATCCAACAGGCGTTCGACCGACTGATGAACGGGCGCACCACGGTGGTGATCGCCCACCGGTTTTCGACGATCCGCAACGCGCGTCGGATTCACGTGATGCGTGATGGCGGGATGATCGCGAGCGGGTCGCATGAGGAACTGATGCGCGATCCGGAGGGGCTTTACGCCTCGCTTCACCGGCTGCAGTACGGGCATGCGGGTGGCGCGGGTGCTTGATCGGGGATGTTGCCGACGCGCGTTGGGGGAAATTCCCCATCGCCAAACCGATCGGCCATTGCGAGGATGAAGTCGTGCATTCCGCGCAGGCCACGTTGATCCGCCTGATCCGGCTTGGCGACACGAGTTGGATTGTTCATTGGTCCACCGACGCCCACGGGTTGGTGCGCACGGCGGCCAAGGGGGCGCGGCGTCCGTCGAGTCCCTTTGCGGGCCGACTCGATTTGTTTCATGCGGCGGAAATCGAATTTCAGCGCGCGCGCCGGGGTGATTTGCACGCGTTGCGCGAGGTTGCGGTGATCGACCGCCGCGATGGGCTGCGGGCGAGTTATCCCGGTCTGCTGTTGGCGGGCTACTGCTGCCGGTTGTTTGAGTCCGCTGTCGAACCCGAGCATGCCGACCCGGCGCTTCACGATTTGCTGTGCCGCGCCCTCGACCACCTGGCCGCGGCGGGACCGAGCCTGCGGGCGATGCGGCATTTCGAGCGCGAACTCACCCGGCTGCTGGGTGTTGCCCAGGAACAAGTCCCGCCGGAGGTGTCGTTGCGGCGGCATCTGGGGCACCTGCCCGAGTCTCGCGACGAATTGACGGCACTGCTGACGGGTCACGCGGATTTGGACTCGTCAACCGGCCCATCATCGGCGATATTGTCGTCAGAACCTACCAACGATTCTCCATGGACTCCCCGACCGCCACCCTGATTGGCATTCTCAAGGACCGCGTTGCATCGCTGCGCTTTGCCGGTGATCTCAAGGAGGCGCTGCACGCGTCCAATGCCGCAGTCGAGAAATGCCAGCAGGCGCTCGGAACGGATCCGGAGACGATCGATGCCTTTGCCTCGGCGCTTGAGATCCGCGGCGACCTTCAGCGCGAACTCGGTCATCCCGAAGCGGCGCGCGACGACTATGCCCAGGCGATCGAGCAGTTGGAAAACCGGCCGGACCGGTTGGACCGCGTCGGTTGCCTGCATGCGGCGATGGGGGCCGCCTACGATGCGATGGGGCGACGCGACAAGGCGCGCGACCACTGGCTTGAGGCGATCGGGTTTTTCGAAAAGTGCGAGCCCCCGCTGTGGTTGGACATCGCCACGATTTCCAACAATCTCGGCTACCTCAGCAAGACCGGGAACGATCTCGACAAGGCCGAAAGCCATTTTCTGCGCGCGCTCGAGATCACGCATTCGCAACTGGGTCAGGAACACGAACAAACCGCGTCGATTTCGAGCAACCTCGGCGCGCTGTATCAGGCCGCCGGCTATCGCGAGCAGGCGCGCGAGATGCACATGATGGCGCTCGAGACGCGCCGCAAGCTGCTCGGTGAGGATCATCCGGACACCGCGCAGTCGCACAACAATCTGGCGCTTGCGTTGTTGAGCACTGGCGACCGGTCGTGGGCCCGCCGACATTTCGAGCGTGCGCTTGCCTCGTACGAAGCGCTCGGCCCGGAATACGTGGCCGACCTCGAAGCGGTTGCCGCCAACTACTGTGATTTCCTCCGCGATGAGGGGGAAATGCGGCTCGCCGACATCATTGCCGGCAGGGTCAGGCAGGTGGTCGGCGGTACGGGCTCCGCATCCGGCAAAGACGGAGCACAGCAGACGTTGAAGCCCGACGGCGTGGGCATGTGAAACCAGCGGTCCGCGCCTACCCGCGCAGGCGTGCGCGCAGCGCAAATGGCAGGTGGCGGGCGAGCGCGGCGAACTTGGTGGCGGATGGCACTCGATAGCGGGTGCGGAACACACGGAAGCCATCGTTGCGCATGCGTGCCAACAGGGATGTGTAGATGTCGGCCATGACCAGCGCGGGGGCGAGCGCCGGGCGGTCGCTTGCAGGAAGGACGGCGCGTGCCTCGCGGTGGAACGCCTCGACGCGGTCGGCTTCGAACTCCATCAAGCGAAGGAAGGCCGGTGATGCCTCGCGCCGCGCAAGATCGGCTTCATCGAGTCCGAAACGCTCGAGGTCTTCAAGCGGCAGATAGAGCCGTCCGCGGTCGAGATCCTCGCCGATATCGCGCAGGATGTTGGTGAGTTGCAGCGCGCGGCCAAGCGCGTCGGCATACGCATCGGCCGCGGGATCCTTGCAGCCATACAGGTGTGCGGACACACGGCCGACCGCGCACGCGACCTGTCCGATGTAGGGATCGAGTTCGTTCCATGTCGCGAAGCGCCGCGGCTCGAGATCGGCGAGACAGCCGTCGACCACCGCGGTGAGCAGCCCGACCGGAATCCGGTGGCGTTGTTGCAGCTCCACCACCGAGCGTTGCAATGACGCTCCCTCTGCCGGTGCGGAAGTCAGCGCGTCCCTCCATTGCGCGAGCCGCACCCGTCGTTCGGTGAGTGGCAGCGTGTCGTCATCGGCGAGGTCGTCGAGCGTGCGGCAGAACGCGTAGAAGACGATCGTGTCGCGGCGTTGGCGCGTCGGCAGGATGCGGAGCGCGAACGCGAGGTTGGATTTCGCGCGGCGGGTGATCTCCGCAGCTTCGGACATGGCATCGGATCAGCGGATGAATCCCCAGTGGCCGGTGGTGACCGGCCAGAGGGAGAAAAGCGCGGGCCCGACGAGGTTGAATCCGCGCACGGCGCCCCAGTAGCGTGAGTCGAGCGAATTGCCCGAGTTGTCGCCGAGCGCGGCGTACTCGCGCAGCGCGGGTATGGCGGCCGATTGCAGGCGCATCTCGTCCTGCGGTCTGGCCAGCGACTGGCGGATCAGTTTCCCGGGTACGGCCATTTCCGGTCCGGCCAGCGAGTACCCACCGGGGTTGATTTCGTACGTGCCTGTGCCCTCGCTGACGCGGCGGATGCCGGGCTCCCCGGCGATATGGCCGTCGATGAGCAGGTCGGGCGGACGGATCGAGAGGGTGTCGCCCGGCACGCCGCAGAGGCGTTTGATGTAGTGCGAACCGGCGGCCTGCTCGCCGCTGCGGTCGTGGATGCCGCGGATGCCCATCGTGTCGAATACGAAGACCTCGCCGCGCTTTGGTTTGCGGAAATGATACGAGAACTTGTCGACCAGCACGAGATCGCCCGAGTCGACCGTGCCTTCGCACAGCACGGTGCCCTTGGCGAGCACGCCGCCGCGCCGCCCGGCGTCCTGCAGTGCCTCACGCAGCCCGATCTGCAGGCTGGGTCCGCGCGGGGCGGGCAGGCGCAGCGGGTCGGAATCGAAGAAGTGGATTTCGCTGCGGCTGAAGAAGTGGGCGACCTGCACGTCGCGCACATCGAAGTCGGCGCCGCCGCCGGGTCTGCGGCGCACGATGTGGATGCGGCGGTCGCGGTCATTGACGAGTTTGACGTACGATCGGCCGCGCAGGACTTTCTCGGCCATGCGTTGCGGCCAGGCCGGCCATTCGGCTTCGGGTTTGGGTGTGCCGATGATGCCGTTGAGTGTGGGCTGCATCGATCCGGTTGGAATGCGGAACGGCTGGAGGTAATAGGCGCGCAGACCGAGGGCGATGACGATGGCGACGAACATGACCTCGACGTTCTCCTCGAGCCAGTTCAGCGGTTTCTCGTAAGGCAGCGCGTGTTCGCAGGTGGCGCGCAGTTGTTTCGACGCCTCGTCGGACTTGGCGCGGTCGCCATCACGCACCGCCTGCAACAAGTCCTCGCGGCGCGATTCGATTTCGGCGATGCGGTCGGGCTTGAGCAGATCGCGCTTGTAGTGGACGAACTTGCGCGCGCCCTTCGCGAGGTGGATGGCCTCTTTTTTCCAGCGCGCCCTGAACATGCCGCGCATGGTTCCCCGGAATCCGCCGCACTGCAAGCCTCGAGGGTTCCTGTGCGGGGACGGCTCTCACATGCCGGCGGGCGGCAACGGATTGCCGGGACCCGAAGCGGGGCGTTGCACATCGGCGGGATAGCGGAACCGCGCCTCGATGCGGAAATCGAACAAAACGTCCTCCCAGCGCAGGTCGCCATCTTTGTGGTGGACGACCCAGCGTTCCGCCGCGCGGCGGCCCGGCCCGGGAACGACGATGCCGATGTGGGGCTCGGCATCGGCGAGCGACCAAACAACGATGTCGCCGGGTTGGTAATCCTGTGGATCGCGTGATGCTTCGATGGTTGTGCCCTTGCGTTCGAAGAAGCGGCGGAGATTGGCGACGCGGCGGTGGTCGATGTTCGGGTCGGGCCCGAGCGCGCCCCACAACTGCGGATAGAGGCGGAAATCCGATTTCATGTCCTCGTGCACCTCCTTTTGCAAGTCGATGCCGGTCCTGCGGTAGGCACGCACGATCACATCCGCCGCGTTGCCTTTGCCCGGCGGGATGTCGCCGCCGGGATAGCTGATCTGATAATACGCGCCGTCGAATGTGACCGGTTCGCGTGAATGGGCGAGTGCCGCGGCGGCAAGCGTGTCGCCCGGGCGACCCGAACCGGCGAGCGACGAGATCAACAGCGCGGCCTGCTCGGTCGATACGGATTCCTGCGTGGCCTTGAGAAAGGGCAGCAGCGGGCGCCCGAACCAGAGTGCGATCGCCATGGCAATCAGGCCGATCACCCAGCCGCCGAAAATGTTTGGGCGCTTGGGACGTTGCGGGCGCGGACCGATGTATTCGATGGTGCTGAACAGGTCTGGTCGGGAACGCGCCATGAAACGGGTGCGGCGAGTGAAGCAGGTCGGGTACGGGCTGGCCACTCATTTCCTTTGGATTACCGAAATTTTTCGGCAGCGCGGCATGATGTCGGCCGCTCTGTTCTCGACAGCGGATCGACCGGGTCGGCAGCATCGGTCATGCAGGTGTTTGCCGCGGCCTTGCCCTGGGATCCTGCGGGATGCCCGCCGCCGCTCACCGTGGAGTCGCTCGACTGGTCCGGCGCACCGCTGCGATCGGCGCAGGCCCACGCACTGGTGACCGACCCCGCGCGCCTGTGGTTTTTCGTGCGGTTCACTGGACCGCTTGTGACTGACCCGGCCGTACGTGCGGGTGCGTTTCACGAGGGGCTGTGGCATCACGATGTGGCGGAATGCTTCGTCGCCGGTGCCGCGGGCGTCGGCTACCTCGAGTGCAACCTCTCGCCGACCGGTGCCTGGTGGGCCTGTGCCTTCGACGCGCCGCGTGTCCGGTCCGCCGACCCGTTTGTGCCTCGGGAGGACATCCGCACGTGGTGCGACGATGCCGGTGACGGTGCGAGGCATGTGGCGCTGTCGCTGCCGCTTGCTTGGATCGAGTCACGCGTCGGCCCGCTCGCGAGTGCGCGTGCCAACATCACGATGATCCTCGAATCCCCGCGGCAACGGTATGTCACGGCGTCCAATATCGGCGGTGGCGAGCCCGACTTCCACCGGCCGCAGTGGTTTCCGCAGGTTTGCGTCAGTCCGCTGGTGCCGGTGTCCTGAAATGGAAATCACGGCACCCGCGGGAATTTCGAAAAGTCGGGCGGACGTTTTTCGAGGAACGCCTGTTTGCCCTCCCTGCCTTCCTCGCTCATGTAATAGAGTAGCGTCGCATTTCCCGCGAGTTCCTGCAATCCGATCTGACCGTCGCAATCGGCGTTGAGCGCGGCCTTGAGGCAGCGCAGCGCGAGCGGCGAATGGGCGAGCATCTCGCGGCACCAGCGCAGCGTCTCGGTTTCCAGTTCGGCGAGCGGCACCACGGTATTGACCAATCCCATCTCCAACGCCTGCTTGGCGTCGTACTGGCGGCACAAGTACCAGATTTCCCGCGCTTTTTTCTGCCCGACGATGCGCGCGAGGTAGCTCGATCCGAGGCCGCCGTCGAACGAGCCGACCTTCGGTCCGGTCTGGCCGAAGCGCGCGTTGTCCGCCGCGATCGTCAGGTCGCAGACGACGTGGAGCACGTGTCCGCCGCCGATCGCGTAGCCGGCGACCATGGCGACCACCGGCTTGGGCAGTGAGCGGATCTTTTTCTGCAGGTCGAGCACGTTGAGCCGCGGCACGCCGTCGTCGCCGACGTATCCGGCATGACCGCGGACTTTCTGATCGCCGCCGGAGCAAAACGCGAGGTCGCCCATGCCGGTGAGGATCACCACGCCCACCGCCGGGTCCTCGTGCGCGAGATCGAAAGCGCGCAGCATTTCCGAAACCGTCTTGGGTCGGAACGCGTTGCGCACCTCGGGCCGGTTGATCGTGATCTTGGCAATGCTGCCGCCGTCGGTGGTTTCGTAAAGAATGTCCTCAAAGTCGCAAACCTTCTGCCACATGGCCGCGAGCGTGAACCAAGACCGGCCGCGTCGCAACCCGCGAGATCGCAAGCGAACGAATCAGGAACCCGTCACGAGGTCGGCGAATGCCCTGATCTCCGCGGCCAGCACGTCCGGCGCTTCCCATGGCACGCGGTGTCCCGCGCCGGGCACCACCGCCAGACGACCGGCCGGCAGGTGATCGACGGCGCGTCGCGCGAGATCGAGGAATTTCGCATCGCGATCACCCGCCACCCACAGCACCGGGGCCTGGATTTCCGCGAGTCGATCCCACAGCGGCGCTTGTGCGCCCAGCGACCAGTCGATGAACCGTCGCGCGATCACCTGCCGGTGTTGGGCGAGTTTCTTTGCCGACTCCTCGTCCCGCGGCAACGCGCCGCCGAGCACCGCCTGAGCGTTCCACGCATTCAGGAATGCGTTCCAGTCCGACGTGATCGCGCGTGCGGCCCATTCGCGGTCCGCCGCGCGCCGCGCCGCGCGATCGCTCTCCGACTCCAGCCCCGGATGGGCGGAGATGATCACCGCCGCCTGCCACGGGTGATGCTCCTCAAGCAAGGCATGCAGCGCGAGCCGACCACCCATCGAGTAACCGACGAGCACGCGGCCGCCCGCGCGACAAGGTTCTTCCAATGCCTCGGCATGGAGCGCCGCGGCAAAGCCGGGCATCGACAACGACGCATCGTCGGCAAATCGCCAGAGGTCGATCGCGCGCGAGGCGATCCGCTGTTGCGCCAGCAGCGCCGACAGGGTGCGCCAGTCGCCCGAGTGTCCGACCGCGCCATGCAGGCACCAGCATTCGATCCGCGCTGCGGGAGCCTCGACCCGCTCGTCCGACACTCTGGATCTCCGGATCACGCGCCGCCGCCGGCGATGCGGGCGAACTTGTCGTCGACGAAGCGCAGGACGAGTTCCTCCGCAGCCTCGTTGCCGATGCGTTCGACCACTTCCACGGAAAACCCCCGGGCGATCAGCTGGCGCGCGCTCACGGGGTCGATGCCGCGGGCGCAGAGGTAGAAGATCTCCTCGTCGCTGATCTGCGCGGATGTCGATCCGTGCGAGCATTTCACCTGGTCAGCGTTGATTTCCAGACCGGGCATCGAATTCGCCTCGGCGGTGTCGCTCATCAACAGGTTGCGGCACGTCTGGTAGGCGTCGGTGTGGTGCGCGCCCTCGTCGACGAAGATCAGTCCGGAGAAGACGGTTTTCGCATTGTCGTAGAGCGAGTTCTTGTAAAGCAAATCGGAACAGGCGCCCTCGGAGACGTGGTGCTGGAAGGTGCGCTGGTCGTATTCCTGTTCGCGCGCCGGGATGGACACCGCGAGCATGTCGGAACGCGCGCCGGGCCCCTCGAGCCGCGACATCGACTCGTTGCGCGCCCACGAGGCACCGGTGTTGAGGATGAACGCCTTGGCTGACGCGTCGCGCGCCGCCGAAGTCTCGTGGATCTGGATCATGCGCGTCACCTCGTTGAAAGCCTGGATGGCGATGTAATCGAGCGTCGAGTTCTCGCCGGCCGACAAGTCGTTGAATGCGATCGCCAGCCCCGGCTCGAGATCCGCCGCCGAGCGGAAGATGTCGATCACGCGCACCTTCGACGACCGGCCGGTGACCACCAGCGTGTGCGGGAAGATGCCGGTGTTGCCGCCCGCGATCCAGTGATGCACTTCGATGGGATCGGCGACTTCCACGTGGTCGGCGACATGCACGAAGAGCCCGTTGGCAACCATCGCCTCGTGCCATGCGGCGTACTTCGCCGAGCCCAGACGGGTTTCCTGTTTCATGAAGTGTTGCTCCACGAGGTCCGGATGCGAAACCAGCGCCTCGGCCAGTGGCAGGCAAATGATGCCCGCGGGAAGCCGGGTGGTCTCCGAGTGAACCAGCGTGTCGTTGACGAAGACGAGCTTCGCGGCGGTGCTCCCGATGCCGGTGGAGCGCGCGATCAGGTGATCCGTCGCGGGTGCTTGACCCGAGTTGCTCGTGAAGCCGGCGAAGTCGAGCTGACTGAGGTTCGAGAAGCGCCAGGCCTCATCGTTGCGTTTCGGTGCGGGCGTGGCCTCGAAGCGCAGCCTCGCGGCGTCGCGGCGGGCGGTGAACCAGTCGGGGAGGGTGGTGGAGTGTGTGTCGGTGGTGCTCATGGGCCGGTGTGTGATTCAGGTGGATTGGCCGGGATCCTTCAGAAGTCCCAGATCGATGAGATCCTTGCTTCTGGCGGTGGCCCGTTTGTTTTTCAACAAGTCATCAAGCGAGATGAAGGGGATTTGTCACCCGTGTAGCGCGGCCGCCCGTGGGCAGCGAGCGCATAACCACCGATGACGACGAACTCAACTTTGCGAGAGAGCAACAATCCGATGCACTCTTTGAAGTCTCGGTGGATCTCCAGTTTCGGATTCATACATTTGCGATCTGAGGACTTCAAGGGCGGAAAGGCGCTCGTCGGGGGTACGTGTGAGCCAGTATTCAAGACTCCGTTCATCGTCACCCTCGACGGGAACCACGCGTGCGATGCTCCGTATCATGCGGCCATGAGTGTTCATCAGCCCACGCTGCCCTCCATCTCGAGGTCGATCAGGCGCTTGAGTTCGACCGAGTACTCCATCGGGAACTCGCGCACGAGGTCGTTGATGAAGCCGTTGACGGCCAACGACATCGCGTGGCCTTCGTCGATGCCGCGCTGCTGCATGTAGAACAGCATTTCCTCGGACACCTGGGACACCGACGCCTCGTGCTGGGTGGCGTGGCGGTTGCCCCGCACGGTGATGGCCGGGTAGGTGTCGGTGCGCGACCGGCTGTTGATGAGCAGGGCGTCGCACTCGGTGTTGTTCCGGCAGCCCTTGAGGTGCCGCGGGATGTGCACCTGGCCGCGATAGGTCGCGCGGCCCTCGCCCACCGAGATCGACTTCGAGACGATGTTGGAGGTCGTCTCGTCGGCGGCGTGGATCATCTTCGCGCCGGTGTCCTGGTGCTGGCCGGTGTTGGCCAGGGCGATCGAGATCACCTCGCCGCGCGCGCGACGCCCCTTCATGATCACGCCGGGATACTTCATCGTCAGGCGCGAGCCGATGTTGCAGTCGATCCAGCGCACCTCGGCGTCCTCCATGGCGAGGCCGCGCTTGGTGACGAGGTTGAAGACGTTGCTGCTCCAGTTCTGCACGGTGACGTACTGGATCTTCGCTCCCTTGAGGGCGACGAGTTCAACGACTGCGGAGTGCAGCGTCGCGGTCTCGAATTTCGGGGCGGTGCAGCCCTCCATGTACATCACTTCCGCGCCTTCGTCGGCGATGATGAGCGTGCGCTCGAACTGGCCGAAGCTCTCCGAATTGATGCGGAAGTACGCCTGCAGCGGCTGCTTGAGCTTCACGCCTTTGGGCACGTAGATGAACGAGCCGCCGGAGAACACCGCGCTGTTGAGCGCGGAGAATTTGTTGTCGCCTGTCGGGATCACCTTGCCGAACCACGGCCGGAAGATCTCCTCATGCTCCTTGAGCCCCTCGGACGAACTCACGAAGAGGACACCCTGCTTGCGCAGCTCGTCCTTCATGTTCGAGTACGCGGCCTCGGAATCGTACTGCGCCTCGACGCCCGCGAGGAACGCGCGCTCCTGATCGGGGATGCCGAGCCGCTCGAAAGTCTTGAGCACATCCTCGGGCACCTCGTCCCACGAGCGCTTGGGCCTCTCGCCGTCCGACAGGTAGTAGCGGATGTTCTCAAAGACGATGTTCTCCAGATCCCGCGTCGCCCAATGGGTCGGCATCGGTTTTTCCAAAAACACGCGCAGCGCCTTGTGGCGGAACTCGCGCACCCACTCGGGGTCGTTCTTGACGTCGCAGATGTAGTCGATGGTGTTGGCCGTCAGCCCGCGGCCGGCGTCGTACTTGTGGCGCTCGGGAAACGTGAAGTCCCCCTTGCTGCGGTCGATGTCGATCGCCTCGCGGGTCTCGTCGTCGAGGATGGCGTTGGTTTCCTGGTAGGACATGGTTCGGGGTCCGGTCGGGGCTTGTGGTTCGGGGTAATTCAGGCGAGCGCGGCCTCCTTGAGGAAGTCGTAGCCGTGGGCCTCGAGTTCCTGGGCCAGCTCGGGTCCGCCGGTGCGGACGATGCGGCCGCCGGCCATCACGTGCAGCACATCCGGCGTGATGTGGTCGAGCAACCGCTGGTAGTGCGTGATGAGCAGGAAGCCGCGGTCGGGCCCGCGCATCGAGTTCACACCCTTGGCGACGATCTTCAGCGCGTCGATGTCGAGGCCGGAGTCGGTCTCGTCGAGGATGCAGTAGCGCGGTTCGAGCATCATCATCTGGAGGATCTCGTTGCGCTTCTTCTCGCCGCCGGAGAACCCTTCGTTGACCGCGCGGCCGGTGAACTTCCGGTCCATCTCGAGCAGGTCCATGCGCTCGTAGAGGGATTTGTAGAACGCGACGGCGTCGATCTCCACGCCTTCGGGCAGTCGCGCCTGCAGCGCGGCGCGGATGAAGTTGGCGTTGGAAACGCCGGGAACTTCCGCCGGGTATTGGAACGCGAGGAAGACGCCCGCCCGCGAGCGCTCGTCGATGGACATCGCCAGCACGTCCTCGCCTTCCAGCGTCACGCTCCCCCCGGTGACCACGTAGCCTTCATGGCCCGCGATCACTTTGGACAAGGTGGATTTGCCGGAGCCGTTGGGTCCCATGATCGCGTGGACCTGACCTGTCGGCACGTCGAGGCTGACGCCTTTGAGGATTTCAGTGCCGTCTTCGAGGGTGGCGTGGAGGTTCTGGATGCTGAGGCTCATGGGGTTGGTGGTGGGTGGGGATTGGAGTGGGGATCAGAGGACGGGGACGTTGCCGCGCAGGGTGATTTCGATGTCCTGAACGACCGCTCCGGGCGGCAGGTCGAGAAAATCGGCGGGATTGAAGCCGGGCTTGAAACCCACGTCGTGGATCACCCCGGTGCTCTCGTCGTGAAAGTGGCCGTGTTCCCGCAGGTTCGGGCAGTAGCGCGACGATTCCCGCTCGAAGTTCACCTGGCGGATCACGCCGTGGTTCACCAGCGCCTCCAGGCAGTTGTAGACGGTGGCCAGCGAAATGTTGGGCAGGCGGTCCTTGGCCCTCACGAATACCTCGTGGGCGGTCGGGTGGCTGCGCTCCTCGAGCAGGATCCGGTAGATCTCCTGCCGCTGACGCGTCATGCGCAGACCGGCAATCTCATCAGGAATGCCGGTGCGGTCGTCGCAGGAATCGTGCTTGCCAACCATCTCGCGGCCGCAAACTAATCGCGATGCTTCCAAAATCAAGAATGATTCCAATTCCTGTTTCGATCTCATCATCGCGCAGATCTGGTCACATGGTCGGCCTCGCAAAATCTGCGGACCCACTGCCCAGCCCACCGGGTGCCGCGTCCTTCATGCCCACCATCGCTGGAAAATCCAAGGATCGACAGGAATTTTGATAAAAGGACTGTCCCTTTATCCGAAAATGTCAGTCGCCGGGATCCAGGAGGAGCGGATCCCCGGGGGGCAGATCGTGGTGGATCCGCGTAAATCCGATTTCGATAAAAGGACTGTCCCTTTATCTCAATGGGCACCGCGAGATCCAATAAAAGGACTGTCCCTTTATCTTCTCTGGGTGCCGGTGTCCTTGGCGGAATGCGGGAGACGGCCCGGGCGAACGTGGTTGCCGTCGGGTCTGTTTGCTTGCCGGGGAGGCAGGTCTCGCTAGGGTGTCGGCATGTCGTCGAGTTTCGGCAGGGTGTTCCGCGTGACGACCTTCGGTGAGTCGCACGGGGCCGGGATTGGTGTGGTGATCGACGGCTGTCCGCCGCGGGTTCCGGTGTCCGTGGAGGAGGTCCAACGCGAACTCGACCGGCGGCGGCCGGGTCAGTCGGATATCGTGACGACTCGCAACGAGGCGGACGCGGTGGAGATCCTCTCGGGTCTGCACGAGGGGGTCACCTTGGGCACGCCGATCGCCATGGTCGTGCGCAACACGGACGCGCGGCCGTCGGCCTACGAGGGGATGGCGCAGGCCTATCGGCCGAGTCATGCGGATTTCACCTATGACGCGAAGTACGGCATTCGCGCGCCGTCGGGCGGCGGTCGGGCATCGGCGCGCGAGACGATCGGCCGCGTTGCGGCGGCGGTGGTGGCGCGGCGGGTGATCGAGGCGATCCAGCCGGGCATCGGGATTCTCGCCTGGGTGCGGTCGATTCAGGACATCGCGGCGTCGGTCGATCCGTCGACGGTTCGCGCCGAGGACATCGAATCGAATCCGGTGCGCACCGGTGATGCGGCGGCGGCTGCGGTGATGGTCGATCGGATCAAGCAGGTGCGCTCGGAGGGCAATTCGGTGGGCGGGGTGGTCGAGTGTGTGATCCGCCACGTGCCTGCGGGGCTGGGCGAGCCGGTGTTCGACAAGCTCGAGGCCGATCTGGCCAAGGCGATGATGTCAATTCCGGCGACCAAGGGGTTTGAGATCGGCTCGGGTTTTGCGGGCACTCGGATGACCGGTCGCGAGCACAATGATCCGTTCCGGATGATCGACGGCAAGGTGCGCACGGTGAGCAACCGTTCGGGTGGTGTGCAGGGTGGCATTTCGAATGGCGAGGACATCGTGTTCCGCGTGGCGTTCAAGCCGACCGCGACGATTCTCACGCCGCAACAGACGGTGACTTCCGCCGGCGAGGACGCCGAGCTTGCGGGCAAAGGGCGCCACGACGCCTGTGTGTTGCCGCGCGCGGTGCCCATCGTCGAGGCGATGGCCGCGCTGGTCATTTGCGATCACCTGCTACGCCAGCGGACGATCCTCTGATGCCGTGTCGCCGCATGTCCGCGCCTGCTGATTTGCATCCCGCCTCCTGCCCACACGACGATCATGGAATCCGGCTACAGTCTTCCCTTGGTCTTCGCGGCGGCAGCGCTGGTGGTGTTTGCAGTGGGGGTGGGCGTTGTGATGTTGCGCGGCGTGATGCGCCTGTTGTGTTCGGTGATCTCGCTGTTGGCCGGCGCGTGGGTCGCGCTCATCGTGTGGCGTCTGGTGCCACAGTGGTCGGCCGACCTCTTGGGCGCACCGGTCCCGGCGTTGACATTTGGCGTGCCGATTGTCGCGTTTCTGGTGGTGTTCCTGCTCGTCCGCAAGTTGGTGCGCGCGATTTCCGGCGCGTTTGGCGGTGCGGGCGGAGAGACTGCCGAAGCGGTGTTTTCGTTGGGTAAGACGCTGGCCGGCCTGGTGCTTGCGTTGGTGCCTGCGGTGCTGCTGTGGGTGGTCGGCATCGCGATCGTGCGCCATCAGGATTCGGTCGGCGAATTGCGCGGGTTTGCTGCGGGCAAGGCCGACGGCTCGCCGCCCAAGGCGGTGCCGGTCGAACCGCGCCGCCGGTCGTGGATGGAGCGTGCCGTGCCGGAGTCGTGGATGCACGCGATTGATCCGTCCACTGATCCGTCGCGCGTGAAGCTGGCGAAGTGGATCGCCGCAGGTGAGGCTGGTGCGGCCAAGCCCGCCGAGACGGATCCCAAGACCGGCAAGCCGGTGCCGCGTGCGTTGGTGGTCGAGGATCCGCGGTTGCAGCGGCTGGCGGGCGAAGGTCGCTTCGCCGAATTGCTGCGTCATCCGATGCTTTCGAAAATTCTCGAGGACCCGCGGGTGAAGGCGTTGCTTGATGAATTGAAAATCTGAGCCTGTCGGATCGCGGCTTTCTGCTTCGTGGCGGCCGGGCGATCGTCCAGCCTGCGTCATGGATGCGGGACGATCGGGGGTGATGGCGGCCGTGGCGGCGTTCTCGCTGTGGGGCGTGCTGCCTTTGTTTTGGAAAACGCTCGGGTTTCTCACACCCGGCGGCATTGTGGCGCAGCGCACTTTGTGGTCGCTGCTGCTCTTGCTGGCGATGACGCTGGGCCTGCGTGAATGGTCCGCGTTGCGCGGCGCGCTGAGATCACCGCGCCTCCTCGCTTGGCACGGGCTTTCGGGTGCCCTGCTCGCGTCGAACTGGCTGCTCTACATCTGGGCCACGCTCAACGACCGCATCATCGAGGGCGCGCTTGGTTATTATCTGAATCCGTTTTTCAACCTGCTCTTCGGCGTGATTTGGTTTGGCGAACGCCACTCGACGATGCGGCTGTGGGCGATCGGCCTGGCCTTGGCCGGGGTCGCGATCCAGATTCCCGCGGTCGGCGGATTCCCGTGGGTGGCGGTGACGCTGGCGGTGACGTTTTCACTCTACGCCGTGGTGCGCAAGGTGTCGCCGTTGGAGTCGCGCGCCGGACTCACCTTGGAGACCTGCCTGATGGCGCCGTTCGCATTGGTTTGGTTGTGCTTCGCCATGCCGTCGGCCTCCGCGGCATTCGGCGGCGGATTGGGCAACGGTCTGCTGGTGGCCGCCTCGGGGTTGGCCACGTTGCTGCCGTTGTGGTTCTTCGGTCATGCGGCGCGCAACATCCGGCTCGCCACGCTCGGCATGTTGCAGTTCATCGGTCCGTCGCTGCAACTCGTGATCGGCCGTGCGGTGTACGGCGAGCCGTTGGATCCCGGCCGCTTGGTTTCCTTCGCCCTGATCTGGCTGGCGATCGCGCTCTATGCCGCCGACGCGGTGCGCCGACCGGTCAATCCGCTTGCGGGTCGCGTCCGCGGCGGGTAGTCATGGGCATGCTCGACGACGTCCGCGCCTTGCTCGCGCTCCAGGAATGCGATCGGCGGATCCTCGCGCTGGGCCGGGACGTCGACAAACTGCCGCAGGACGAGGCCAGGGCGAAAAGCCGGCTCGCCGGTGACCAGGCGTCGGTCGCCAAGGCGCATGATGCGATCGTCGAATGCGAATTGCGCCTCAAGCGGCTCGAGCTGGATGCCGGCACGCGCCGCACAACGATCCAACGCCTCAAGACCCAGCAGTTTGAAACCCGCAAGAACGAGGAGTATCAGGCGCTCGGCCATGAGATCACGCGCTACGAGCGGGAGGTCGATGGTCTCGAAACGCAGGAACTCGAGATCATGGAGGAGATCGACGCGCATCGTGCGGTGATGAAGGAGGCCGAGGCGGCGCTCGCGCACACCCGGGTGCTCGTCGATCAGGATCTCGCCGAGGTGGTCGCGCGCCGCAGCCGCATCGAAGGCGAACTGGCCGAGGCCCGCAACACGCGCACGGCCCTTGCCGCAGCCGCGCCGGAAGTGCTCCTGCCGTTGTACGACCGGCTGATGAAGACCAAGGACGGCATGGCCATCGCGCCTGAGCGCGACGGCCGCTGCGGCGGCTGCCACATGAAACTCATCGCCTCGAGCGTTGTCGCCGCGCAAAGCGGACGCGAGGTCGTCCGTTGCGAAAACTGCGGACGCATCCTCTTCGTCGAGGAATGATCCGCGCGCTGCCCTGCCGACGATTTTTTCCGCATCGCACCGATGACCGCAGACGGACGCCCCGCCGACCCCGCGACGTATCTCGACGAGGTGCTCGTCGCGATGCGCACTCCTTGGCCGGGCAACCGCAACGTGCACATCGTCTGCCACGGCCACAGCGTGCCCGCCGGGTACTTCGCCACGCCGCAAGTCCGCGCGCTCGACGCCTATCCCCACCTGCTGCGTGAAGGGCTCTGCCACCGCTTCCCCCATGCCGCGTTCAATGTGATCGTCACCGCATCGGGCGGCGAGAACTCGGAGTCCGGCGCGGCGCGATTTGAACGCGAGGTGCTGTGCCACCGGCCGGACGTCGTCACGCTCGATTACGCGCTCAACGACCGCAGGCTCGGTCCCGACCGCGCCCGCGACGCATGGCGGTCGATGATCGACGCCGCGCTCGCCCGCGGCGTCCGCGTGCTGTTGCTCACCCCCACGCCCGACAACACCCAATGCGCCGATTACGATGGCGAAGACGCGCACGAGCTGGAGGCCCACGCCGCGCAGATCCGCGGGCTTGCGGCGGAATCCGGCGTCGGCCTGGTCGACAGCCTCGATGCCTGCCTGCGCCATGCCGGACGCGAACGCCTCGACGGTCTCTTGTCATGGATCAACCACCCGAACCGCACCGGCCACGAACTCGTCGCGGCGGAACTCATGCGGTGGTTTCCGGAAATGGGGTCAGGCTGCAAATCTTGACTGTTTCCCTCCATCGCCTGCTGCCGATGGCAGCGAAAGGATGTTTGCAAAGGTTGATCTGGACATCGATTGATGCGCGTCCGGCATCTGTCGCCCCCGTTCATTGCCCCGCCCGCGCCTTATTGAATTTGAGGTATTTCGTGCTTGCAGGATCGTGAAAAAATGTAAATATGCTTTTGTGCGAACGACGATTGAACTCCCGGATTCCCTGTTTCGTGAGGTGAAAGCCACGGCCGCACGGCAGGGCATCCGTCTGAAGGACTACATCACCGAGGCGCTGCAGGACAAGTTGAGCAAGCGCCCGAATCCGGCGGAGAAGCCGTGGATGAAGTTTGCAGGCATTGCCGCGCATGACCCGGAGATGGTGGCGGAACTCAAGCGCATCGAGCAACTCGTGGATGAGAACTTCGAGCAAATCGAAGAGGAGGAGTGGAAATGATCCTCGATACCAACGGTCTTTCCGCTTGGTGGCTCAATGAACCCTCCTTCATCCGGCGCATCGAACACGCGGACCGTCTCTGTGTTCCAGTCCCGGCGTTGGCGGAATTCCGCTTCGGCATTTTGAAATCGCGCTTCCGCGAGAAAATGACGGCATGGTGGGTTGAAGCGCTCGCCACGACCACAATCCTCGCAGTCGATGAAACCACCACCCGTCACTATGCGAAAATCCGCCTCCAGCTCACGTCAGCTGGAACACCCATCCCGATGAACGATCTCTGGATCGCTGCCATCGCTCGCCAACACAAGTTGCCGGTCATCAGCCGCGATTGCCATTTTGATCAAGTCACCGGAATCGCCCGGATCGGGTGGTAGTGACCAATTCATCAACTGAAGTGTAGTCAGGCTGAAAATCCTGACCGTTTTTCCTCCGTCGTCTGCTGCCGATGGCCTCGACCGACCGGCTGTGCGCCGTTCTGGGTCGAGCGGGAGGGATTCGCGCTCACCGCCGGCGCCACCGGTTTCACGGCATTCACCATTCGGGTGCTTAATGGCAACGCGAATATCTTTCTCGATCAAAACTACGTGGCGGGCACCGAAATGAGCGCGACCTGGCAAATGGACAATCGCACCTTGGCCGAGATGGAGCTGGTGAACAATGGCTCTTATGTCTATAACTTCTCCGGCGGTGAGTCGGTGACCCTGAACATTGGCGGCGCACCCATTCCCGAGCCGACCACCTCCGTGCTCGGCTTGTTTGGTGCCGCGTTGCTGCTGCGCCGCCGCCGCACGGCTTGAGCGGCTCAGGTGCGATCGGATGCGCCCAATCGGGCTTGGGAGCACACGCGTCCCGCGTGTCGTTTCCAGCGTCTCGCTGGAAACCGTCTGCCGCGCGGGCGGATCATTGTGCCGGGCGATGCACGTCTGGTCTGCGGTAGAGTGGGCCGGTCGCGGCCGACCATCCCTACCTTGAATGTGCTGCCGCAGAGGTGCGCCTCAATTGCCGCGCGGCAGCATCCCTTGGCCAAAAGGTAGGGACGAGCGGCCCGCTCGTCCGACTCATCTTCAGAAAGAGAGAACCACGGATGAACAGGATGTACACGGATGCAGATCGGATTCATCCATCTGTGAACTCTGTGCCATCTGTGGTTTCATGAGTTCAGTGTCTCTGCCGGTCGAGGCTTGTCCTTCGAAGCGCACCGCGCGAAGTAGGGATGACCAGCCCTGCCATGGATGCGGATGCGCTGCCGCGGAATTGCGCCCCGCTCTTCCGTGACATTCCACCTGGCGGCTGCGCCTGCGATGCCTGCGGGGTGGTGGAGTAGCCTCACTAGGATTCGAACCTAGAAATACGGAATCAAAATCCGGTGTGTTACCATTACACTATGAGGCTGTGTGGCTGGCGATTTTCGCCATGCGGTCCGCCAAGCGGCGGGGGGAATTTACATCCCGGTCCGGACCCTTGGCAATCGGGAAAATCGTTCAGTCCGCGCGGATGTCGAAGGCACAGCCGAGCATCGACGCGGCCATCTCGGCATCGGCCTCGCTGCGGGCGTGAATGCGGCACAACGCTTGTCCGGCCTGCACGGATTCGCCGGTCTTGACGAGGTGGTCGATGCCCACGGCGGGATCGACGGCATCGCTGGCGAGCGCGCGACCCGCGCCGAGTTGCAGCGCGGTTTGGCCGATCACGCCGGCGTCGGCCTTGGTCAGCAAGCCGCTTGCTACCGCGGGCAGTTCGCGAATCACCGGGGCGCGGTGCAGTTCGGCGAGGCGCGGCAGGTCGGCGGGATTGCCGCCTTGTGCGGCGACGAGTTCGTCGAACCTGCGGCGCGCGCTGCCGTCGTCGAGCCATGCCGCGAGTTGCGCGGATGATTGGCGCGTGATGGTCGCGGCGAGTTGCAGCGTGAGTTCGCGCAAGTCGGCGGGGCCGCCGCCGTCGAGGCATTCGAGTGCCTCGCTCACTTCGAGCGCGTTGCCGACGGCGCGTCCGGTTGGCTCGTTCATCGGGTTGAGCATCGCGTGTGTCTCGACGTTCATTTCCGCGCCCACCGCCTGCATCGCCGCGGCGAGTTGCCGCGCCTCGTCCTCGGTTTTCATGAATGCGCCGGTGCCGTACTTCACATCGAGCACCAGACGATCGGGTGACTCGGCGAGTTTTTTCGACATGATCGAGGTAGTGATCAGCGGGATCGACGGCACGGTGCCGGTGACGTCGCGCAGCGCGTAGAGTTTGCGGTCGGCCGGGCAGAAGCGGTCGGTCTGGCCCATCATGACGACGCCGAGGCGCGCGAGTTGCGCGGCGGCCTCGTCCATGCCGATGCGCACTTGGAATCCCGGGATCGACTCGAGTTTGTCGAGTGTGCCGCCGGTGATGCCGAGTCCGCGGCCGGAGACCATCGGGATGCGGCATCCCGCGCAGGCGACGAGCGGCGCGAGGATGAGTGAAACCTTGTCGCCGATGCCGCCGGTGGAATGCTTGTCGACCACCGGTGGGCCCGCCGGGTGGTGGAAGCGGTCGCCGCTTTCCATCATCGCCCGGGTGAGCGCGGCGGTTTCGACCGGCGTCATGCCCGAGAAGAAGACCGCCATGGCGAAGGCCGACATCTGATAGTCGGGCACCGAGCCGGAGGTGTAGCCGTCGATGAGCGCGCGGATGTCGTCGGGAGACAACTCGGCGCCGTCGCGCTTGCGGGAGATCAGCGTGGGAATGTGCATGGCGTGGGTGGAAGCTGGGGTGGCGGATTTAATCGCCTTGGCCGAGCGCGCGCAATCTGGCGAGCAGCGGAGGATGCGAATGGTCGAGCCACACCCGCAGCGCGGCGGGCGACGGGTGTGCGAGGTGGTCGGCGGTCATGTTGCGCAGCGCCGAGGCCAGCGGTGCGGCGTCGCCGGTGGCGGTCGCCGCATAGGCATCCGCTTCGTACTCGTGCCGGCGCGACCACGCGTTGAGTGCGACATCGAGCACGCGCGAGACCGGGCCGAGCAGGATTGCGAAGAGCACCAGCCCGGCGTGGGGCGAGATGTCGCGCATGCCGAACGCGTCGAACAACAGCCGGGCGAAGCCGCTCTGCGGATCGGTCGCGATGCCGAGGAGGAAGAAGATCACCGCGGTGTGCAGCAGGCCTGCCGCGATCCGCTGGCGGATGTGGCCGCAGCGATGATGACCGATTTCATGCGCGAGCACACCGAGCAGTTCGTCCTGTGTGCACGTGTCCACCAGCGTGTCGTACAGCGCGATCCGGCGGTGACGGCCGAAGCCGGTGAAGAACGCGTTCGCCTTGGTCGAGCGCTTCGAGCCGTCCATCACCGACACCGACGCGAGGGGAAATCCGCAGCGCGTTCCGAGATCGCGGATCGCCTCCTTGAGCGCGCCGTCGGGCATTGGCGTGAATTTGTTGAACAGCGGCAGGATCACCGCCGGGGCGAGCCAGGCGAGCAGCAGCTGGAAGGCGGACACCGCGAGCCACGCCCAGAGCCACGCGTGTTCGACCTGATGAAAGCACCACAGCACCGCGGCCATCGGCGGCAGGCCGACCACCGCCATCAGCGCGATGCCCTTGAGGCGGTCCGCCGCGAAGACGGCGGGCGTGGTGCGATTGAACCCGAACCGGTTCTCGATGACAAACGTGTCGTAGATCGAGAACGGCAGTGAGACGAGCGACTGGCCGACGAAGACGGCCGCGAGGAACACGAGTCCGGTGGCGACGAGGCCGAGGTCCGCTGCGCGCGCGACGGTGTCGAGCCAACCGAAGCCGCCCGCCAGCCAGAAGGTGAGCAACAGGAACAACGAAGCCAGCGAGCGCACGATGTCGAAGCGCGAGCGGGCGAGCAGATACTCGCGCGCCCGGGCGAGTTTGCTGTCGTCCATCACGTTGCGCAGCTCGCCGGGCACCGTGGCGGGAAAGGCCCGGAGGTCGAGCAGGGTTGCGACGAACTCGAGATTCCAGACCAGCAGTAGCGCGAGGACGAGCGACACCGTCACGATGTTCCAATCGATCATCCACGCCATGATGCACGGCCGGAGCGGAACCGCAAGGACGGTGCGGCAATCCGGCGTTGCGCCTGCGGGGGGTGTCGGCTTAGCGTGCGCGAGCAACGATGAGCGTTCCGCATCCGCCGCGATCGACCGGTCCTGCCTGCCTGCTGGCCGTCTGGCTGGCGATGGGCGGCATGGTTCGGGCGCAAGAGGCGGCCGAGCCCGCTGCCGCTGCCGCCGTTCCCACGCGCGGCGCGGCCGATGGATCGATCACCACCCGCCGCGACGCGCGCACGATCACGTTGCGCATTCCCGCGCCGCGAGGCATGATCACCGATCGCGACGGCGAACCGCTGGCACAGAACATCATCGCGTATCAAGTCGCGTTACAGTTCCAACAGTTCGAGCAGGCCGACCGCGACTTCGTCGTTTCCTGGGCGCGCGCGCGGCTGCAATCGATCCCGTCGATCGTCGGCGGGATTGCCGCCAAGTCCGACGACGAATTGTACGATCACTACCGCCATCGCCGCTGGCTGCCGTTGCTCGTCAGCGGGCAGCTCGACGAAAAGGAGGCGCGTCGCATCGAGGCGCAGTTGCCTGCCGGCGTCCAGTTGCACCCGGTGTACCGCCGACACTACCCGCACGGCGAGTGCGCGGCGCACATCATCGGCTACACTGGCAGCGTCGGGCGTTTACCCACCGGGCCGATCCAATTCAACGAACCGCTGTGGGAGGAATCCGAGGGCCGGGCGGGATTGGAAAAACTCCACGATGCGCGCTTGGTGGGCGAACACGGAGTGAAGAAGCTGCTTTTCGACGAGTTCGGCAACAAGTTGCTCGAGGAACAGGTGCGGCGTCCGCGGCCCGGGGGCACGGTGGTCACGACGCTCGACTTGAAGTGGCAGAAACTCGCCGAGGACATCCTGCGCAAGGGATGTCGGCGCGGCGCGTTTGTCGTCATCGACATCGCCACCGGCGAGGTGTTGGTGCTCGCGTCGCGTCCGTCCTTCGATCTCAACCGCTTCATTCCCGGCATCAGCGAGGCGGACTTCAAAGCGCTTTCGGAGGATCCGGCGACACCGTTGTACGGTCGCGCGTTCCAATCGGCCTATCCGCCCGCTTCGTCATTCAAGCCGGTGGTCGCGCTGGCCGCGTTGCGCGACGGCCACGTCACCGAGAACACGCTGATCGATTGTCCGGCGGCGATTGCGATCGGTCGCACCGTGTTCAACAACTGGTCGCGCGCGCCGGAGGGACCGATTGATGTGAAACGGGCGATCGCAAGATCCTGCAACACCTGGTTTTACCGCGTGGGCATCGACATCGGCTCCTCCTCGTTTCTCGGGCTCGCGCGACGGCTTGGATTCGGCGAATCCACCGGGTTGCCATTGGTGGGGGAGACCGGCGGACTGGTGCCCACCGACGACTGGATGCTGCGTCATCACAAACGTCGGATCCTCGCGGGCGACACGGCCAATCTCTCGATCGGGCAAGGAGCCTTGCTTGCCTCGCCATTGCAGGTGGCCCAGGCAATGGCGGGCATTGCCAATGGCGACGTGCTGCCGAAGTTGCGATTGGTGCGCCAGGTGCAGGATCCGCGCGGCCGCGTGATCGAGGCCCCGCTGCCCGACCGCCGGAATTCGCTCGGGCTCGATCCGCTCACCGTCGACATCGTCCGCAAGGGGATGTCCGACGTGGTGAACACCGGGTACGGCACCGGCCGCAGCGCGGGGCTCGGGTTCACGACCTTGTGCGGCAAGACCGGCACCGCGCAGTGGGGGCCGAAATCCAAAAACCAGCGGCTCGCGTGGTTCGCCGGATTTCTGCCGCGTGACAATCCGCGCTATGCCTTCGTGGTGCTTTACGAAGGTCGGCCGGGCGAGCGCGTTTCGGGCGGACGCATGGCCGCGCCGATGGTGCGCGGGTTTTTCCAAGGCGTTCGCGACGACATCAAGGAGGCGATCGAGCCGCCGCGCAAAGCGCTGGTCGTGGTCGAGGAGTCGGATGAAACCATCGCGCCGGATGGTTCGCCGATGGGCGACGCGGTGATGACGGAGGAAGCGCCGCGCGCGATCCCCGCGGAACTTCCCGCGGGTGATGAGGTGATCGTCCCGGAGGATGAGGAGGTGATGGACGAGAATGTCGACGAGCCGTGAGTCTTGTCGGTGTCCGTCACGCTTGATCGCGTTCCGCATTGTTCTCGACTTTCAGTCGGCGGTCGTGTGAGATTTGCATTTCCCCCGGCAAATCGAATCATGAACAACAGAGCAAAAGGAAAGCCGGACGATGCGGCGAAGACCTCATCGGTCAAGCGCAACACGCGCGGTCAATCCAAGGGCCGCGGCAAGGTGCGTGCGGCGCAGGACGGACAGCACGGCAATCCGCCACAGGAGGTGCAGGCGCCGAAACGCGTCGCCTTTCCCGAATTCGATTCCGCGGAAACCGCTCCGCGACCGGTGCCGGAGGAAACGCGCCAGCCGTCGGCAGGCAAGTCCAAGACAAGGAATCACCGGCAGCAGGCCGCGCGCGAAACGGCATCGCCGCCTCCTTCCAGCGGCAATCCGTCGCTGCCTGCCGCATCGAAGGTCGATCGTGGCATCGCCGCGGCGCATGCCTGGCAGATCTATCTCGCCGAGGTGAGTGAGGAAGGGGTCGCGCTGATCGGCGATCAGGATGCCAAAGAACTCGCGCGCCGTTGTTTCCGGCTTGCCGTGGTGTTTCTCGAAGAGAGCGCGCGCCGGCATTGAATCATCCGCGTGCCGACGCGGGCGGTCGCGTTCATCCGCCCATCCAGGTGTTGAGGATCTCGACGGCGGCGACTTGGTCGATCGATTGCCGCCGGTCTTTGGCGCGCACGCCCGCTTCGCGCAGCTTTTCGTCGGCGCTCACGGTGCTGAGCGTTTCGTCGATGAAGACGAGCGGCAGTTGCGGCAGCGCGTGTTGCAGCCGCGCGCCGAATGCCCTGGCCTTCGCGGCGGCGGTGCCTTCGCTGCCGTCCATGCGCAGCGGCAGGCCGACGACCAGCGTGCGGATGCCGCGCGCGGCAACCAGCGCCGCGATGCGCGCGACCGGATCGGTCTTCGCCCGGTCGATCGTTTCGACCGGGTGGGCGAGAATGCCGCAGGCATCGGTCGCGGCGATGCCGATGCGCGCTTCGCCGTAGTCGACACCGAGTGCCGGATGCGGATCGGACGACCTCGGGCTCGACATCGCGGTGTTCACAACAATTCCTTGGGCAACAATTCGGAGAGTTTTTTAATCGCATCCGCCTGATGCCGATTGGCGACCAGCAGCGCGTCTTCGGTCTGCACGACGATCAAATCTTCGACGCCGAGCAGGGCGACGCGGCTCGACGGGCGATCGTTGAAGACGATGTTGCGGCGCGAATCGACTTCAGTGATCGCGGTGTTGGCGCGGTTGTCATCGCCTTGAGCCTCGAGATAGGCGGCGACCGAGATCCACGACCCGACGTCGTCCCAATCGAAGGTCGCCTCGATGTTGAGCACGCGGTCGGCTTTTTCCATCAACGCATAGTCGATCGATCTCGCGTGCAGTCCGGGGAATGCCCCGGCCACGGTGGCGCGGACGTCGTCGGCCGCGCACAGGCGGTCGATGAACGCGGCGAGGTCCGGCGCGTGTTTCGCCAGTTGCGCGCGCACGACCGGCAGCGACCACACGAACATGCCGGCATTCCAACTGAACCCGCCTTGCGTGAGAAATCCGCGCGCGGTGTCGATGTCGGGTTTCTCGCGGAAGCGGACCACCTCGTGCGCCGCGTGTTGCGTCGTGACGCTCGTTTCCACCGGTGCGCCGCGCTCGATGTATCCGTACGACGGGCAAGGCCAGGTGGGCTGGATGCCGATGGTGACCAATCCGTCGGACGCCCCGGCCACCGCCAGCGCGTCGTGCATCACCGACCGGAATGCATCGGCGTCGCGGATCAATTGGTCGGCGGGCAGCACGAGCATCACGGCGTCCGGATCGCGCGCCGCGACGAGTCCGACACCCAGCGCCACGGCCGGACCGGTGTCGCGCTTGGCCGGCTCGGCGAAGATGTTGTCCGCCGGAATGCCCTCGGCGTTCGCGCGCACGGCATCGAGTTGTTTTTCGTTGGTGAGGATCAGGATGCGCTCTCTGGGCACAACGCCGTCGAGTCGGCGGATCGCATGGGCGAGCAGCGTGCCGGTGCCGAAGAGGTTGAGTAGTTGCTTGGGCTTGCGGTCGCGGCTCAACGGCCAGAAGCGGGTGCCCGATCCTCCGGCGAGGATCAGGGCGTAGGAGTTGCCGGGTGGGTTCATTGCGCGCCCAAGCTGCCGGATCGCCGCCCATTGGGAAAGCCGGAAGCGCGCGATTCCGTTGTGCGACATCCCCCCAACGCCGCTCTCGCCGACGTCGACAGGCGGTCAATTGACGCGTGACATCCCCTCGGCAAGCGACGAATCGTTGCGCGTCGGCTGCCCGGCCTCGCGGTCGGTCGATCGCGGGGTGTTGAATGTTTTCTCTTTTCTCTTTTCTCTTGCTCCGGACGATCATGCGACGCCTCGTGAAATCCGCATGGTGCGTCGCAGTCGTCGCGGGGATTGGGATCATCGACGCACGGGCCGCAACTGCGGCATCGACCGGTCTCTGGTGCGACTGGTTGCGCGGAGAACCCGCACGCGTCCATGACGATCCGGATCATCCCTGGCTGCAGTCACTGCGATTCCATGGGAAATTCCAGTATCAACTCGGCCTGGTGCACGGCACCGATGTCGATGGAGCGGATTTCCGCGAGTCCTACGACGATTACCGGCGGTTGCGCATCGGCCTTGAATCGACATTCCTCCAAGTGATGAATCTCAAGACGACGGTCAATCTGGTCGACGACCAGCGCCTGGAGGGAGGATCGCTCGATTGGGGATTCGCGGGATTTCACGAGGCACTCGTCGGGCTGGATCTCGGCGAAGTGCTCGGCCGCGGGCCATTCGACGAATGGCGCGTCGATTGCGGGCGCCACAAGTTCATCGCCGGTCAGGAAACCCGCACGTCGTCCGATCATCTGCTCACGGTCGAGCGCTCGGCGATCATCAAAAAGATCTACGAAAGCGCGCGGCCCACCGGGGTGAGCATCACCGCCAGCCGCGGCCGATGGATCTGGTCGGGCGCGATGTTTTCATCGACCCAGGACGGTGCGGACAACGAATCGCTCAGCGGTTGGCAGGACGGACTGGTTTGGCTGGGCAGCGCCGCCCGCCGGATGAACGATCGCCTCAACCTCGGAGTCGATCTGGCATGGAACAACGCCGACGCACGGCGTGAGGATTCGTTCCTCTCCTACCGATGGGCGACCTCGTGGCACGGCGAATACGATGCGGGGCAATGGGGCGTCCGGGGTGACCTGATCGTCGGCGACAACGGCGGTGCCGCGATGCACGAGGACTCCGTGCGCCGCGGCGCGTTCCACGGATTCGTGCTCACCCCGTACCGCTGGATCGTCGGACGCAAACTGCAGCTCGTGGGCCTGCTGGCTGCCGGACTGTTTCCCGGCGCTCTTCACGCCGGCACCATCACCGCGCATCCGAGTGACGCGCAGCACGCGACCAACGCGGCCGGCACCTCGGCCGGAGCCGCGGGCGGCGTCACCAACCCCATCGTCTTTGTCGGCACCAACTCCTACACGGGCGGCTACAACACGACGATGTCGCACCACGTGTTGCCGTTCCAACTGCCCGATCTCGGCAGCGGCTCCTTCTCCGACGTGTCGGTCGCCTTCATCGTCGATCAGAACAGCCAACTGATTCCCATCGACGTCAATCTCTTCGCCCTTCCCGGCACCCGCGCCAACAGCGTCACGCTCGCCAGTGACGTGAACAACGGCACGCAGAACCACACGCAGCTCGGCACGCTCGTCAAGCAGGCGTTCCTCAACTCCAGCTCGCCCGGCACCACGGTGAGCACCGGCACCGGGGAAAGCGCGGTCCTCAATGCGTGGCTCAACGACGCCTATGCCAACGGCCTCAACAGCGGGCGCTTCGCATTCATGCGCCTGAGTCCCACCGACCTGACCACCGCCGCGCACAACGCCCTCGGCGGGCCCGAAGACAAGGATGTCGGCTTCAACGTCAGGGCCACCCGCGGCGTCGGCAACAACGACAGCTTCGGGCCCGTGCTCACCTACACGTTCACCCCCGGCGCTGCCACCGCGTCGAAACCGGTCATTTCCAGCTTCCGCACCAACCGCACCACGATCGGCAGCAACTCGAGCGGGGCCACGCTTTCCTGGACCACCAGCGGCGCGACCAGCCTCTCCATCAACAACGACGTGGGCGACGTCACCGGCACCACGTCCCGGCTGGTGACACCACCCTGAGCTGGAGCGTGACCGGTGCAACCGCAGTGAGCGCGTCGAGCACATCAAGGCACCCGGGCCGTTCATCGCCTCGTTCCAACTCGACAAATCGTCGATGCTCTCCGGTGAATCCGCCACTTTGTCGTGGAGCGTGACCGGAGCCGACGCCGTCTCGATCAGCGGCATCGGCGATGTGGCCGCCGAAGGCAGCCAGGTCGTTTCGCCAACGGCGGACACCACCTACACGCTCACCGCGACGAATGCCGCAGGCACCAAGACCCGCCCGGCCACCATCCGGGTGAAGACGTTGGGACTCGCGACCTACAAGTACGTGCGCTTCACGCCGACGGCGCTGCGCGACCCGCTTTCCAACACGATGCAGTTGGCGGAATTGCAGATTCTTTCCGGAACGACCCGGCTCGTGCCGCAAAGCACGATCGCCAACGGCAGCAACAAGGAACTGGCCATCGACGGCAACGTCGCCACGCTCTGGACCAAGAGCAATTACCTGACCGGCAGCTCGCCGGGCGCGTACTACGTCATGACCTTCGCCCAGCCTGCTGCGATCACCGGCTACCGCCTCGGCACCGCCCCGGATTCGCCGCAGTTCGACCCGGTGAGCTGGAAGCTCGAGGGCAGCCTCGACGGGTTCATCTGGGTCATCCTCGATGAGGTGACCGACTCGAACCTGACCGCCGGCCGCCAGCGGTACTCTTCCGCGTTGCCGGTCATCACCAACGACGTCGCGCCCGCGGGAGCACCGGTGATCAACAGCTTCACCGCCTCCGCCACCACCCTCAAGGAAGGCGCGGCCACCACGCTCAGTTGGGACGTTTCGAATGCCACGGCGGTCAGCGTCACCGACGTGGGCACGGTCGCCGCCAGCGGCAGTGCAAGCGTGAGCCCGTCTTCGACGCTCACCTATTACCTCGTCGCCGACAACGCCAGCGGCCGGAACGTCGCCTCGGTCACCATTCAGGTGAATTCATGGTTCCGCGACAAGATGATTGCGGAGTTCGACGACGCGCAGTACGAGACGTTCTTCGACGGATCGCTGGCTTCCGACCTGCCCAGCGGGGAGATCTTCAGCACGCTGGACGTCGGCCGCCTGCCGGGCGAGACCACGCTGCGGCACATCGTCGTGCCCTTCCAACTGCCCTCTCTCGGTGCCGGTAAGTTCACCGCTGCGGACCTTCGCTTGCGCGTCAGCGGCGGCATTCTTGGTGCCAAGGGCCGGACGCCGATCCAGTTGTTCGGCATGTCCGTCGCGCGCGACAGCGCGCTGCTGGAAGCCACCGACGTGGTCGATGGCGCGCTCAATCACCTCACCAACGGTGTGTTGATCAAGGCCGGCATCCTCAACGAGTCCACCGTGATCAACAGCTTCGTCGATTCGGGGGCCACGGGCGCGACCTCCGATGCGTTTGCGCAATGGCTCAACGACGCCTATGCGAACGGTGCCAACGCCGGCAAGTATGTCTTCCTGCGCTTCAGCCCGAACGCGCTCACCCTGCCGGAATCGTTCAACTTCGGCGTGGCGACCGGCGACGACGTCGAGGAAAACGTGCCGACGCTGAGCTTTGCCTTCGATTCCGATCCCGCCGTGGCTCCCTCGATCGGCTATTTCCAAGCCGTCAGCCCGGTGATCGAATCCGGCAATTCGACGATCCTCCAATGGGGAACTTCGGGTGGCACCGAAACCAGCATCGACCAAGGCGTCGGCACGGTGGCCGCGACCGGCACGCTCGCCGTCTCGCCGGCCGAGACGACCACCTTCACGCTCACCGTGGGCGACGGTGTCACCACAAAAACATCGTCGGCCACCGTCACGGTCGCACCAGTGAATTCGTACCGCTACCTGCGCTTTACCGGACTGGGCACGCGCGACCCGGCCGCCAACAAGATGAGCATCAGCGAACTGCAGTACTACTCGTTCGGCACCCTGCTCACCGGAGCGGTGATCACCCCCAGCTCAAGCAACAACTCGCGCCTCAACGACGGCTCCTTGACTGCAAACTGGGATTCGTCGAGCGCACCCGCGCCGTTCACGCCGGTCGATTATGATTTCGGCAGGTTCGTGGTTCCCACCACCTTCCGCATCGGCACCAACAAAGACCTGACGAGCACCGGCCTCGACCCGGTTGCCTGGCGCATCCAGGGCAGCCGTGACGGCCAGTCTTGGGTCACCCTCGACGAACAGCTCAATGGTGCCTCGCTCATCCCGACCGCGCGCTCGGTATTGAGCGATCCGATCACCACCATCCCCGGGGCACCGGTGATCACCGTCACGGCCAGCGCGCCGACGATCCTGATCGGCGAGTCTGCGACGCTGACGTGGTCGGCCACCCAAGTCTCGGAAGTGACCATCGACAACGGCATCGGCGTGCAACCGGCGACGGGAAGCATCTCGGTGTCGCCGACGGTCAACACCACCTACACGGTGAGCGCCGTTGTCAGTGGAGCCGGGGAAAATCTCGACGGCTTCAATGTGACGCGCAGCGTGAGCATCCGGGTGATTCAGGGCGGACTGCTCGCCACCAGCTACGACTCGCTCCCGGCCACGGATGTTTCGGGCTCGTATTCGTTGTTCAACCCGATCAGCGGCCTGCTCGCGCAAACTCCGAGTTCGAGCTTCACCCAGACCGATCCGATCAATTACAACAGCACGAACTGGACGACGGTGCCGGGCCTCACCGCGAGCACCTACTTCTCGGTGCTCTGGCAGGGTGTGTTCGACACCAGCATCGACGGCACCGGCCAGTACACCTTCGGGCTGAACAGCAACACCGGCTCGGTCCTCTACATCGACCTCAACAACGACGGCGACTTCGCCGACGCCGGTGAGTTGGTGATCGACAAGAACAGCTACACCGTCACCCAGGTCCAACGCACCGCCACGGTGCTGCTGTACAATCCGAACGGCTACCGCATCGCGATCGGCTACTGGCATGACAACTATGGGACGAACCTCAGGAACTTCTCGGCGCACTTCAAGAAGGGCAACAACGTCGCGTTCGCCAGCCTCGACACGATCAGCGGCGAATTCCGCCACTTCAAGCCGACGACCGTGCAGCCTGCCGACTCGCCTGCCCCGGAGATCGCGTTCAGCAACACGATGCAGCCGATCGAGACCGTGTTCCGCGTGGCATCGACTGCGACGACGAGCTTCACGTTCTCGGCAACGAACCTGCAAGGACCGCTGACGATCACCGCTCCGACGCATTTCCAAGTGTCGAACTCGGGTACGGGTAGCTGGAGTTCCAGCGTCACCCAGGGCGCTGGCGGCACGTTCACGGGAACGGTGTTCGTCCGCATCGCCAGCAGCAGCGGACTGCCGGTCGCGGGTCCGGTTTCGGGCAACGTCACGTTGAGCAGCACCAATGCCGTGTCGCAGAGCGTGGCCATTCCGGAATGCACGGTGCTCAAACGTCCGGGAACGATCACCGCCGTGGCGGCTTCCAAGACCTACGGACAATCGGATCCGGTGTTCACCTACACCAAGTCCTCGTCAGTGAGCAGTCCGCCGTCGGGATTCAACAACAATGATCCGCTCACCGGGGCCTTGGGCCATGCTGCAGGCGAGAATGCCGGGGTGTATGCGATGACTCTCGGCACACTCACCAACCCGAATTACGACATCACCTTCGTGCCGGCCGACTTCACGATCCTTCCGGCAACGCTGGCCTCCGCGGACATCACGCTCGTCCGCAGCGGCAACGCCTACACGGCAAGCGCCGCGGGGGTGAGCGGATTCACGATCAGCTACGTCGGCCGCGGTGAGACGACCTACGGGCCGACCCGAACTGGACCGGCTCAAAGAGCGAGGACTACACCGTGTTGCCTTCCGATCATCCGGCATTCCGCGTGCGGAGCATCGCAGTGGCCGCCGGTGGTGCGGTGACGATCGTGTGGGATTCCGATCCGCTCGGTGTCTACACGATCGAGGCGACCGGCAACCTGTCCGACCCGCAATCGTGGGTGGTCGTCAAGAGCGGCATCGCGTCGCAAGGCGCCACCACCTCCGACACGGTCGACGGCAATGGCGCAGCCAAGCGCTTCTACCGGGTGAAAGGAGCGATCGGCCAGTAAGTCGATTGCGTCTCCCATTGTTTCGCATCTCCGATTTCCGTTGCCGGGTCCGATGGGTGGATCCGGCAACGGTTCGTTGCGGTTTCCCTATCTCATTTCCCTCCATTCCCGCATGAACCGACCCATCCGATTGCTTGTCTGCACGATGTTCCTTTACACTGCGGTCCGGGCCGCCGCCGAGACTCCGGCCGCGGTGGATGCCGCATCGTCCGCCACCGCCGCCTACGCCGCGCCACAACCATGGGCCGAGCCCATCCGCGATTACCTCGCCGCCGGCGAGGAAAAGTTCGGCGCGAAATTCGAGCGGTCGATCAACGGGATGACGGTGTTCGCGCCCGATGGCGGCGAGCCGCTGCTGTGGATCTGCTATGGCGATGCAACGGCGAACATGTCGAAGCTGCTGCCGATCGAGTTCCGTTACTTTGTGTCGCCGGACGATCCGACGCACCGCGCCGCTCCCGTGCATGCCGCGCCGCCCTTCACCGAAACCGCGCACCGACGGCGGCAACACCTTCACCACCGCGCTGCGCGAAACGTATCCGCAGCCGGGCATGGGTGACACGCGCTACGTCAGGTTGCTGCCCGCGGGCGGCACGCTCTACGCATTCGGGGTGATCAACCCGCGCAAACAACACGGCCAACCCGAGCCGTACCACACCGCGCTCGATGCGAAGGGATTCCGCCATCTCACCAGCGATGCAAACGGACCGGTCGCGGGTTTGTTCGTGCGCCGCTCCTGGCCGCTCGATGACCAGCACGGGCTGATCGCCACCCGCGGGCGCGACGGTGGCCACGGAGTGTTCGTTGCCACGGGCAACGGCTTCCGTGAATGGTCCGCCGCCTCGTCATTCCGCCTGATCGATCTGACCCCGGCGGCGGAGCCGGGACGGTTCCTGCTGCTTACCTAGGAGCTGGCCGCCGCAGGCACGCCCGGTGTCTATTCCGTGCGCTCGGCATCGATCGAGGACCTGCGCGAGGGACGGGCACCGCAGGTCGTGCTCGGCATCCCGGAGAACACGCCGACCTCGATCGTAGTCTGGCGCGGCGACCTGTTCATCGGCACCGCCGGCGGCAAGGTGTTGAGCGCGCGCAAAGCGTGAGAGCGCGATCGATCGTCGGCCGGTGATCGCGATCCCGCGTCACGCGAACCAATCGTGGATCACCTTGGCCGGGACGACGCCGGTGAGGCGTTGGTCGAGTCCCTGGTACTTGTAGCTGAGCGTCTCGTGCTTGAGTCCCAGCGCGTGGAGGATCGTGGCGTGGAGGTCGCGCACGTGCACCGGGTTCTCGACGATGTTGTACGACATCTCGTCGGTCTCGCCGTAGACTTGGCCGCCGCGGATGCCGCCACCCGCCATCCAGATCGTGAAGCAGCGCGGGTGATGGTCGCGCCCGTAATCGTCCTCGCTGAGCTTGCCCTGGCAGTAGACGGTGCGGCCGAACTCGCCGCCCCAGATGACGAGCGTGTCCTCGAGCATGCCACGCTGCTTGAGGTCCTGGATGAGGCCGTAGCACCCTTGGTCGACATCGCGGCACTGCGACGCGAGGTCGCGCGGCAGGTCGAGGTGCTGGTCCCAGCCGCGGTGGAAGATCTGGACGAAGCACACGCCGCGCTCGAGCAGGCGCCGCGCCATCAGCGCGGAGTTGGCAAAGGTGCCGCGCTTGCGGCTGTCCTCGCCATAGAGCCGGTGGGTCGCCTCGCCCTCGCCGTCGAGATCGGTGAGTTCGGGCACCGATGACTGCATGCGGAAGGCCATTTCATATTGCTGGATGCGCACTTCGATCTCTGAGTCGCGGATCGCCGCGAACGACCGGCGGTTCAGCTCGTTGACCCCGTCGAGCATCGCGCGCCGGGTGTCGCGCGAAACGCCGGGCGCATCTTTGAGAAAGAGAACCGGATCGCCGAGCGACCGCAGGGCGACACCCGAATGGCGGCCGGGCAGGAATCCCGCGCTCCACAGCCGGTTGGAAATCGCCTGCACGTTCGAGTGCGGCGACGAGTGCGTCGCGTGGAGCACGACGAAGGCAGGTAACTCGTCGTTGGTCGAGCCGAGCCCGTAGGATAGCCACGATCCCAGCGACGCCTTGCCCGACTGCATCGAGCCGGTGCAGATCAACTGGTTGGCTGGCTCGTGGTTGATCGCATCGGTGTGCATCGATTTGATGATGCACAGGTCGTCGACCATCTTCGCATGCCACGGCAGCAGCTCGCTGACCCATGCGCCGGATTCGCCGTGTTGCTTGAATTGGAAGATCGATGGCGCGAGCGGGAACGCCTTCTGGCCGGAGGTCATCCCGGTGAGCCGCTCGCCCTCCTGCTTGAGCCATTCGGTGAGGTCCTCCTTGAAACGCCGGTTGAGGTGCGGCTTGTAATCGAACAAGTCCATCTGCGACGGCGCGCCGATCAGCGAGATGTAGATCGCGCGCTTCGCCTTGGGCGCGAAGGCGCGAAGGGGCGGGCCGGATGCGGTCGCGGCCGCCGTGGCGCGCGGCCCGAGCAGTTGCGCGAGCGCGGCCATGCCGAGCCCCATTCCGGACTTGCGGAAGAACTGTCTGCGGCTGTACGCGGTGTTGTGGAGGTCGATGAGCGGGTTCATGGCGGCGGGATCAGCGGGTGATCGTTTCGTCGAGATTGAGGATCTGGCTGCAGATCATCGTCCATGCCGCCAGTTCGGAGGAATCGGAGGATGATGCGGCGCGCGATTCGCCCACGGCGAGCAGCCGTGCCGCCTCGTCCGGCTGCGCGCGGTAGTTGGTGAGGATGCGTTCGAGCGATTCGCCGATGATCCGGCGCTCGTCCGGGTCGAGCGTGCGGTTGACGAGACGCAGCGTGATGAAGTCGATGCGTCCGTCGAAATCCGCGGCGCTGGCGAGTGCGCGGTCGGCTAGCGCGCGCGAGGTTTCGACGAACTGCGGGTCATTGAGCAGCACGAGCGCTTGCAGCGGCGTGTTGGTGCGATCGCGCCGCACACAGAATGTCTCGCGGCTGGGCGCGTTGAGGATCTCCATCGACGGCGGCGGTGCGGTGCGTTTCCACATCGTGTAAAGCGAGCGGCGGTAGAGCGACTCGCCGGTGTCGGCTTGGTACGCCTTGGTATCGGACTGTGGCATCGCCACCGCCTCCCAGATGCCTTCGGGTTGGTAGGGTTTCGCCGGGCGGCCGCCGACCTTGCGCGACAGCAATCCCGACGCGGCGAGCGCGAGGTCGCGGATCGGTTCGGCATCGAGCCGCACGCGTGGTCCGCGCGAAAGCAGCCGGTTGTCCGGATCGGCCTCGAGTTTCTCCAGCGGGATTGCGCCCGACTGGCGGTAGGTGGCGGAGGTGACGATCAGCCGGACCATCTCGCGGTGGTCCCAGCCCGATGCGATGAAGCGGCTGGCGAGCCAATCGAGGAGTTTCGGGTGGCTTGGGCGGGCACCCATGATGCCGAAGTCGCCGTTGGTTTCGACGATGCCGGTCCCGAAGAAGAACGACCACGTGCGGTTCATCGTGACGCGGGCGGGCAGCGGGTTGGCGGGATCATTGAGCCACTTCGCCAGACCGAGTCGGTTTTTTGGCGCGTCCGGAGGCATCGGCGGCAGCACGGCCGGGGTGTCGGCACCCACGCGCTCGCCGCGCTGCGAATACACGCCGCGTTCGAGCACATGCGCGTGGGGTTCGCTGTCCTTGCGCTCCTCCATGATCAGCGTGGGCGATCCGCGCTCGCGGAACGGGCGCTCGCGCTCCCTGAGGGCCGCGAGTTCCGCGGCAATCGCGCGCGACGGCGGGTCGGCCTTGCGGAGATAGTAGTCCTGCGCGAGTTCGAGCTGCTCGCGCGTGCGTTGCGGGGCGGGAAGCGCGAGGACGTGCTTGAGCGCGTGCAATTCGGACAGCTCGAGGATTTCCGCAGGATTGAGCAAGCGGCGATAGAACCGGAAATCCTGCAGCAGGGTCGGTTCGTCGGGTGCTTCGGCACCGCCGTCGCGCGATCCGATCCGCAGCGGCACGCTGGTCTCGATGGATGTTCCCACCGAATCCGGCAGCAATCGCGCACGTGCGCGCTCGCCATTCACGTAGATCGCGCTGGCTTCCTTTGACGGTTTGGTGCCGTCGAAGGTGATCATCACGTGGTTCCACACACCGGGCTTTAGCGGGGTGTAGGCGATGATCTTGTTCGCCTTGTTGTCCCAAGTGTCGATCACGTTGCCGGCGGCGTGTCCGCCGTGCAGGTAGAGATCCCAGCCGCGGTTGCCGTTGGCAGGGTCGATGCGCGCGACCACCGAGCCCGACGGCTTACCTTCGAAGCGGATGAACCCGCCGTAGCTGACTTGTTCGTTGCGCGAGAATCCCGCGACATCGCCGAGCACCGCGGTTCCTCCGCTGACCAATGGCGCTTTGCCGAGCACCGACTCGACGCGTGGCAGATCCGCCGACCACTCGCGTGGTTTTCCGTTGGTGAAGCCGCGGATCGGTCCGCCGTCCTCGCGCAGCGGCAGGTGCAGTTCGAGTGCCGCATCGCGGTCGAGCGAGTGCGGCACTTGCACCGTGGCGAGCCAGGCTTCGAATTCCTGCCACGATGCGGCCTTGCGCGCTTCCGCCTTGGCCTGCACCACCGCGATTTCCTGCTGCAGTGATTCCCATCCACCCTCGTCGCCCGGGGCCGGCACGAACACGCTCGGCGGATGCTCGGCGTCGTTGCCGTCCATCGCCGTCATCGTCGAATTGCGGAAAAACGCGGTGAGCGAATAAAACTCGCGCGTCGAGAGCGGATCGAACTTGTGGTCGTGACACGCCGCGCAACTGGCCGTCAGCCCCAGCCAGGCGGCCGCCATCGTGTCGACCCGGTCGCTGGCGTAGATCATCTCGTATTCCTCGTCGATCGCGCCGCCCTCGCCGGTGGTCGGCAGGCAGCGCAGGAAACCCGTCGCCACTTGTTGGTCGAGCGTCGGGTCGGGCAGCAGGTCGCCGGCGATTTGTTCAAGCGTGAATTGATCCCACGGCAGGTTGGCGTGGAATGCGCGCACCACCCAGTCGCGGTACGGCCAGATCGCGCGGTAGTTGTCGATGTGGATGCCGTGGGTGTCGCCATAGCGCGCGGCATCGAGCCACTGCCGCGCGAAATGCTCGGCGCTGGCAATACCCTCCAGCAGACGACGCGCCTCGGCATCCACCGCGGCGTCGGCATGTTCGGCGAACGCCTCGACGAAGGCGTCGGTCTCGGCGTGATCCGGCGGCAGACCGGTGAGGTCGAGCGCGAGCCGTCGGTGGAAACGACGCGGATCCTCCGGCGGGTTCGGCGCGAGTCCCGCTTCGTTGAGTGTTTTGGTGATGAAGCGGTCGATTTCGTTCGTTGCCCAACCGTCGCCTGCGGACGGCGGATCCGGAGTGGCGATCGCTTCGAACGACCAGTGCTTTTCATACACCGCGCCTTGTTCGATCCACCGCTCGAGCAGCGCGATGTCCTTCGCGTTCATCGTCTTGTGGCTCTCCGGTGGCGGCATCACCAGATCGGGGTCGGCCGACCGCATGCGCGCGATGATCTTGGATGCGGCGGGATCGCCCTTGATGATCACCGGCCTGCCGTCGTCGCGCAGGGCGAACGCGTCCTCGGGGCGGTCAAGACGCAACGGCGCGTCCTTCGGCTCGCGCGTGCCGGCATCCGGGCCGTGGCAGTGGTAGCAGGATTCCGAAAGCACCGGCTGCACGTGGTCGTTGAACGAGACCTGGAGCGGCAGCGAGAAGGTCGTCTCCATCGGAACAGAGCCCACCGCGTCTTCCCGCCCGGGTGTCTCAGTTGGCTTGCATGCGCCCACCACGAGCATCGACAGCGACAGCAGGCTGCGGATCCACCGATTCATGAAAGAAACATTCCCACTCCAGTTGTCTGCTGCAAATCGAATTTTCGCCCGAAAATCGGCGCCATTTGCGAGGCGCGCCGTTTGACGCCGCGGTGGGAACGCGCCATGCTGCCGCCGCGATGGCGTTTTCCGAGGTGTTTCCGGACCTGATGGCGCGGCCGACTCCGTTGATGCGGCGTCTCGAGCGGATGCTCGACGGCTCCGCTGGCGGCGTCATTGAAGCACTCGCGCAGCAGAGCCGGACCATCACGCACCGCCACTTCGGCCGGACGATGCGGTTGTTCGCGCCGCTCTATCTGTCCAACGAGTGCATCAACAACTGCTCGTACTGCGGATTTTCCCGTGATGCGCCGATCCTGCGCGTCACGCTCCGGGTGGACCAAGTCGTGCGCGAGGCGCGGCATCTCCACTCGCTCGGGTTCCGCAACCTGCTGCTGGTCGCCGGCGAGCATCCGAAGTTTGTCTCCGAGGGATACCTGCAGGTATGCCTCGACGCGCTCAAGCCGTTCATTCCGACGCTCGCCATCGAGGTGGGCCCGATGGAGGACCAGCAGTATGCCGAGATCGTTTCGCATGGCGCGGAGGGGCTCGTCGTTTACCAGGAAACCTACGAACGCGGGACCTACGCGACATTGCACACCGCCGGGCCGAAAAAACACTTCGACTGGCGGCTCGACTGCCCGGAGCGCGCCTATGCCGGCGGCTTCCGCCGCATCGGGATCGGCGCGCTGTTCGGGCTTGCCGACTGGCGTTGCGAGGCGTTGGCGCTTGCGGCGCACCTCGAGCATCTCTTGCGGCATTGTTGGAAGGCGCAACTGACCGTGGCGTTCCCGCGCATGCGGCCGTATGCGGGAAACTACGAATACACACCGGATCCCGCGCGCTTCCTGCCCGACCGCGAGTTGGTGCGCCTCGTTTGCGCGTTCCGCATTCTGTTTCCGCAGGTCGGCATCGTCCTGTCCACCCGCGAGCCCGCGCCGCTGCGCGACGCGCTCGCCGGACTCGGCGTCACCCACATGTCGGCGGGTGCGCGCACCGAGCCCGGCGGGTACACCGGCGCGGGCGCGGACGACCTGCACCTCACCGTGCGCGGCCGTCGCGTCGAGCCTGCGCAGTCGGCCGCTTGCGCCAAGGCGACCGAGCAGTTCCGCATCCATGACACGCGCGGCGCGGCCGAGGTTGCCGCGATGCTGCGGGCCCGTCGCATCGACCCGGTGTGGAAAGATTGGGACGAGGCGCTGCTCGCGGGCGCGGGAGGCTGAACGTCGCTCAAGTCTTGAAATCCCGCGTCTGGAACGAAAGCCAGCCGATGGTGAACAGCGTGACGTTGAGTCCCGCAAGGAAGGCGTAGGATTCGACGAGCTTGGCCCACGACAAGTGCTGCTCGACGAGGAAGACCCACGCGCTCATCCGCCAGGTGACAAACCAGTTTTCGTAGGGTTTGAAGAACGGAAACCCCTGCAGGATCATGTCGACAAACAGGATCGTCAGCGTCAGGATGGTCGCGGCAGCGGGTTTCATCCGGAAGCATGAGAACATGAAGGCCAGCGAAGACAGGGTGATCATGCTCAGGCCGATGCCGGCGGCCGATAGCCCCAGCCGCCACGCGCCCTCCCACCAGTCGGGAAAAGCGGCGAACACCTTCATCTTCGGCTCGATCACGAACAACCCGCCCTCGCGACCGACCGCAGCAACGGCCATCAGGTAGCCGGTGATGCCGACGAAGAAAACGAAGGTGAAGGTGTAGAGACAGACGGCGCTGTATTTGACCAACAGCAGGCGCAGGCGGCCGACCGGCCGGGCGAACACCATCCGCAGGTTGCCGTCCTCGTTTTCCTTGGCGACGATGTCGCCTGCCACCAACGCGAAGTAAATCGACCCGAGCAAGAACATGCTGAGTAGCATGATGGTGAACGTGATCGTCAGCGAACTGTAGTAGGTGCCGAACTCGAGGCCGTTGCGCTCGATGATCCCGCGCATGTGGTCCTGACTGCGCTCGAGCTTGTAGACGAAGAGGATCAGCGCCTCCATCAGCAGGAACGCCGCATACCCCATCCAGGTGCGCGGCCGCGCGAACAGCTTGCGCAACTCACCGCGTAGTTGATGGAGGAACAGCATGAGTGGAAGCGGAAATGATCCGCTGCCACCCATCGCCGCGGGCGGTGACCGGGTCAAGCACGCCCTGCATCCGCCATTCCGGATTGCATGTCTCCTCCGGTTGTGGGATGCCGGTGAGGACATGGTGCAGGATCCGCCTGAAATCGACCATTGCCCGGCCTGCGGCGCGGCCATGGACGTCCGCGGGTTGGAACCCTTGTCGGAGGTCGCCTGTCCGCATTGCGCCGCGCCGACGCTGGTGAAGCGGGCCTTCGGCCCTTACACGCTGCTGCAGCTCCATGCCATGGGAGGGATGAGCCAGGTCTTCCTCGCCCGCGACCACTTGCTCGACCGCGAAGTGGCGCTCAAGGTGCTCGGTGCCGACTGGTCGATGGACGCGGAGCGCATCGCCGCGTTCGACCGCGAGGCGCGCGTCACCGCGGCACTGAGCCACCCGAACATCGTCCGCGTGCTCAGGACGGGCATCGCCTACGGCCGATTCTACATCGCGATGGAATTCGTGCCGGGCGGACATCTGGAAAATCGGATCCGCACTGCGGGAAGAATCCCGGAGGACGAACTGCTCGCGCTGGCTGTCGATGTCGCCCACGGCCTGCGTGCCGCGCATCTGGCCGGGCTGATCCACCGCGACGTGAAACCGGGCAACATCCTGATCGACGCGCAGGGCCGTGCGAAACTCGTCGATTTCGGATTGGCGCTCGTCACGCAGGGCGGCCTTGCGCATGCCTCCGAGCGCTGGGCCACTCCGTACTACGCGCCACCGGAAACGATCGAGGGTGCACCCGAGGATTTCCGTTCCGACCTCTACGCATTCGGCGCGACACTGTACCACGCGCTCGCCGGCACGCCGCCCTGTGCGCTCGACTCCGCGTCGTCCGACGAACTGCTCGCGGCGAAACGGCACATCCCGCCGCTGGCCTCGGTGGAGCCGTCGATCTCGCCCGGAACCTGCCGCATCGTCGACCAAGCGATGGCTTGGCATCCGGGTGACCGGTTCGCCGGTTATGACGAGATGATCGCGGCGTTGTCGGATTCGGCGATGCGCCTAAAGTCCGCTGCTTCGACTCCATCGGTGCCGACCTCATCCACGATGCCGACAGGCATCCCGGTGCCGCCACCGCCATCGCCGGCAACCGCGCGCTCCTCCGATCTCCGGATGGTGATTGCCGCCGTGGTCGCGGTCGTGCTGGCGGGATGGTGGTTCCTGCGTGACGATGGCACACCGCTTCCATCGTCGGTGCCCGCGCCCGCCCCGCCGACACCATCCGCCACGGTTTCTCCGGTCGCGGGGATTTACAACCAGGCGCACGCCGCACTCAAGCAACGGGAATACGATGTGGCCGCCGCGATCTTCGAAGAGTTGTTTCAAAACGAATCGACCGCCGAGCCCACTCGCACCATGGCAGGTCTCGAATCGGTCATCTGCACGTATTCTGCGGGCAGGCCGCGGCATGCCCGCGCCCGCGTGCGGCAGGTGCTCGACCATGTCGCCGTGTTTGAAGAAGATCCCTTCGCGCCCGGTGCCCAGTCGATCTCGCCCGGGATCGTGGACGTGCTCAAGGCGGTGCTCCGGCCTGAGCCGGTCGCGCTGCCGGCGATCATCGACGCGCGTGCCCCCGTCGGCCATCTGCCACAACTCTTGCTCGCATCGATGACGGCGGCCTTGAAAAACTGGGAGCAAGGCATGTTGAACCAGGCGGTACGCGGATTCGAGGCGGTGGTCGCATGGCGTCCTGCTTCCGGCTCGCCGGACCTGGAGATCTATCGCGATCTCGCGCAACGGCATCTCGAGGATTTCAAACTCCTGCAGCATCCGTGTTTCACGAGCCTTCCTGCCGATCGTGCGGGCTGCGATGCCGCGCTCAAGACGCTTGCAGAGCTGGAGGGCAGGCTCGCCACCAGCGGACGGGCGAGATTCAACCTGCTGGCATGGCGCCACGACATTGAGCGTCATGCACGGCTTCTCAAGTGAACCATTCGTGGCCGGCCTGACCCCTATTTCAGGGGAGGCGGTTGCGTTCGTCCACTTGCTGGTTGAGCGTGCAGAAATCGTAGATGTAGCCGACGAGGAAGAGTCCGCCGGTGAAGAGCCACAGCAGGCCGGTCCAGATCTTGCCGAGGTAGAACCGGTGGAGCCCGAACAGGCCGAGGAAGGTCTGCAGGATCCACGCGACCGAGTGGTTGTAGCGTCCGGTGATGTGGCGCAGGTCGGCGGTGCGGTCCATGCGCGGAATCAGGAACAGGTCGACGAGCCAGCCAATACCGAGCAGGCCGAAGGTGAAGAACCACAGCGCGCCGGTGATGGGTCGGCCATAGTAGAAGCGGTGCGATCCGGTGAATCCGAAGAGCCACAGGAGATAGCCGATGGTTTTGCTGTGGGTGTCGTTCATGGCGGCGGGGCAGGTGATGCGATAGCGATGGAGTCGCGATGACTGTGGACGGGTGTGGTGCGGGGTTGACCCGCTACCTTATCACGATGAAAAACCTGCGTGTGGAAGTGGTGCGGTTCAAGCTCGTGATCGCGTTGGACGGGGCGGCCTTTCACGGCTGGCAGTCTGGCCGCTCGGGACGTGGTGCGGCCGACCATCTCGAGGCCGCATTGGCGAGGTATTTCCCCGGGGCGTCGGGCGTGGTTTCGTCGAGCCGCACCGACTCGGGCGTGCATGCGGTCGGCCTGGTCGCGCATGTCGATCTGCCGCGCGCCGTCGCACCGGACCGCGTGCGTGCGGCGCTCAATGCGGTGTTGCCCGCGACCTTGCGCGTGATGGCGGCATCGCGGGTGTCGTCGGCGTTCCATGCGCGCTTTGATGCGGTTTCCAAAGAATATCGTTATCAAATCCGCAATCATCCGGTGATGGATCCGCTGTTGGTCGGCCGCGCGTGGCATGTGCCCCAAGCGTTGGATCTACCAGCCATGCGCGCTGCCGCCGCATGCTTGGTCGGCGTGCACGACTTCCGCTCGTTCACGGTCAGGCGCGATGGTTCACCCGGGGAAACGACCCGCAAGATCCTTCGCTGCGGGATCCGCGGTCGGCGCGGCCTGCTCACGCTGGTGGGTGAGGCCGACGGGTTTCTCTACCGCATGTGTCGGCGCATCGCAGGCACTCTGGTCGATGTCGGCCGCGGCAGGATGACGGTTGACGACGTCGTTGCCGCGTTGGACCGGCCGGGCATCGCCGCCGCGGGTGTCACCGCGCCCGCGCACGGCTTGTGTCTGCATCGCGTGCGCTACCAACGATCCGCGCGTGACTGACGATCCGTGCTTGCGCGAGACGCCGCGGGTGTGCATCGCTGCAGCATGGATGTCGCGGCGGTGTTCTTTGATTTTGATGGTGTGCTGGTCGACACCGAGTGGGCGATCTACCAGGCTTGGCGACGCACGTTCGAGGGGCACGGTCAGCATTTGCCGTTGGAAATCTACACGCGCTGCATCGGGTCGGACTTCGACACCTGGTCGCCCAAAACGCATCTTGAGGAACTCACCGGGCGCGCGTTCGATTGGCATGATCTCGATGCGCGGCGCCAGCGCGACATCCTCGCGGATCTCGAATTCGAGCCCGCGATGCACGGGGTGACGGCGGCGCTGGATCATCTCGATCAACGCGGCGTGCCGCGGGCTGTGGTGTCGAGTTCGTCTCACGCGTGGGTGGACGGATGGCTCGACCGGCTCGGGCTCGCGCCGCGTTTCGAAACCACGATCTGCCGGGGTGACGCGCCGCGCATCAAGCCCGCGCCCGACCTCTACCTCGCCGCTGCCCAGCGCCTCGGGGTCGACCCGCGCGAGTGCCTGGTCGTCGAGGATTCGCTCAACGGGCTCACTGCCGCCAAGGCGGCCGGCATGCGCGTGTGGATCGTGCCCAACCGCGTGACGTCGTGTCTCGATTTCTCCGCGGCCGACCGCGTCCTGCGCTCGCTCGCCGAGTGGGCCGACGCGACGGCGTGAAGGCGTGAAGGCGGGCGTCAGCCGCGAACACCGGAATGGTCGCACCTCGGGCTCAATACGCGAGCAGTTCTTCGATCGCGCGGCCGACCTTTTCCGCATTGGGGATCATCGTCTGCTCGAGCGTGCTGTTGAGCGGCACCGCCGGCAGGTTTTCCGAGCCGATCACGCGCACCGGCGCGTCGAGGTGTTCAAACGTGTGTTCCTGGATGAGCCCGGCGAGGCTGCGGGCAAAGCTGTTTGCCGCGGGTTCCTCGGTGACCACCAGGCAACGTCCGGTCTTGCGCACCGAGCGCAGCACCGTCTCCTCGTCGAGCGGATGCAGCGTGCGCAGGTCGATGATCTCGACGCGCGCCGCGTGCGGGCGTGCGGCATGCAGTGCCCAGTGCACGCCCATGCCGTAGGTCACCACCGTGAGCGTGTCGGTGCCGGGTTGGTCGGCGATCGATTGCACGACGGCCGCCTTGCCGAAGGGCAGGTGGTAGTTCTCGTCCGGCTCGATCACGCGCGCTTCGTCGGTGCCGCGCACTTTCGACCAGTAGAGTCCTTTGTGTTCGAGGATCACGACCGGATTCGGGTCGTGGTAGGCTGCTTTGATCAACCCCTTGATGTCGGCGCCATTGCTCGGGTAGGCGATCTTGATGCCGCGGATGTTGGTGAGCACGCTCTCGACTGAAGACGAATGGTACGGTCCGCCGCTGCCGTACGCGCCGATCGGCACGCGCAGGATCATGCTCACCGGCCATTTGCCGTTGGAGAGGTAGCACGAGCGCGACACCTCGGTGAACAACTGGTTGAGCGCCGGCCAGATGTAGTCGGCGAACTGGACTTCGACGACCGGCTTGAGGCCGACGGCCGACATGCCGACCGTGCTGCCGACGATGTACGCCTCCTGGATGGGCGTGTTGAAGACGCGTTCGTCGCCGAACTTCTGGGCGAGCGTGGCCGCCTCGCGGAACACGCCGCCGAGGCGCGCGCCGACGTCCTGGCCGTAGAGCAGGCATTCCGGGTGGGCGCGCATCAACTCTTCGACCGCGTGCAGCGCGCAATCGACCATCACCACCTTGTCCTCGCGCGGTGGCGTGCGGATTCCGGATTCCTCCGTCACCGGAGTGGGCGCGAAATCATGGGTGAACAAGTCTTCCGGCCGCGGGTCCTCCGCCTCGAGCGCGCGTTGGAAATCCGCGGCCACCCGCGCGACCGCCGCGGCTTCGAGCGACTCGACCTCGCTCTCTTGCACGCCCGCCTCGCGCAGCAGTGCCTTCATCCGCGGGTATGGATCGCGCGACTTCGCTTCGTCGAGATCGTCGCGGTACCACTCCATGCGCACGCCCGACGTGTGGTGGTTGAGCAGCGGCACGCGCGCGTGCACCAGGAACGGCCGGCGTTCGCGCCGCATCGTGGCGATCACCCGGCCGAGCGTTTCATGGCATGCGGCGAAATCCGCGCCATCGACGCGCACGGCCTCGATGCCGTGGAATCCGCGAATGTACTCGAACGCATCCTGCGCGCGGGTTTCCGCCGCATTCGCGCTGATGTCCCAGCCGTTGTCCTGCACGAGGTAGAGCACCGGCAGTTGGCGCAGCGCGGCCATCTGGAAAGCCTCGGCCACCTCGCCTTCCGTCACCGACGCGTCGCCCAGCGAGCACAGCACGACCGGCTTGTCGCCGTCGTCCGCCGCATCCATGCCGGTGCGCTCGCGATAGCGCAGCCCCATCGCCGCGCCGGTTGCAGGGATCGCCTGCATGCCGGTGGCGGAACTTTGATGCGGAATCTTCGCCTTGTCCGGATCGCGCAAGCTCGGATGACTGTAATAGGCCCGCCCGCCCGAGAACGGATCGTCGCGCTTGGCCAGCAGTTGCAGCATCAGGTCGTAGGGCCGCATGCCAATGCCGAGCAGCATCGCGTCGTCGCGGTAGTAGGGAAACGCAAGGTCGCAGGGCAACAGGTGCATGCCCGCGGCGATCTGCACCGCCTCATGACCGCGCGACGTGGCATGCACGTACTTCGACACGATCCGGAAGTTCTCCTCGTACAGTTCGGTCATCGCCTTGGCACAGGCCATCAGCGAAAACGCTTGTTTCAGGATCTCGGGATCGGTGGTGCTCAACTCGTCGGGAAGGGATGGAAATTTCGGGAAAACCGGCTGCCGTGCACTGCGCCGCGGGCGATCAGGCGTCACCCGTCGCGCGGGGTTGTTCGAGCAGATCACCCACCTTGCGCAGGAACGATCCGCCGAGCCAGCCATCGATGGCACGGTGGTCGAACGACAGCGAGAGGAACATCATGCGGCGGATCGCGATCTGCTCGCCTTGCGGCGTGTCGATCACCGCCGGGCGCCGCTGGATCGCGCCGAACGCGAGGATGGCCGCCTGCGGTTGGTTGATGATCGGCGTGCCCATCAGGCTGCCGAAGGTGCCGACGTTGGAAATCGTGAACGTGCCGCCCTGCACATCGTCGGGGCGCAGCGTGGCGGTGCGCGCCGCTTCGGCCAACGAGTTGACGCGCCGCGCAAGGCCGGGCAGGTCGAGCGTGCCGGCTTGCTTGACCACCGGGACGATCAGGTTGCCATCGGGCAATGCCGTGGCCATGCCGATGTTCACATCGGCGTGGACGATGATGCGGTCGTCGTCGATCGACGCGTTCATCATTGGAAATTCCGCCAGCGCGCGCGCCACCGCATCGATGAACAACGGGGTGAGCGTGAGCCGGGTGCCGTGGGCTTGCGCGAATGCTTCCTTCGTCGCGGCATGCCACGCGCAGAGATCGGTGACGTCCACCTCGATGAACGCGGTGACGTGCGGCGCGGTGTGTTTCGAGTACACCATATGGTCGGCGATGAGCCGCCGCATGCGGTCCATCTCGACGATGCGGTCGCGGCCTTCGACGATCGGGATCACCGGTTTTGGAAAACGCAGCGCGGTGGATCCTGCGGCGGCACGGCCCGGCGCGATGCCAGCACGCCGGTGGCGCAGGTACTGGAACACATCGGACTTGCGGATGCGGCCGTCGTGGCCGGTGCCTTGGATCGATTGCAACTCGTCGAGTGTGAGTTGCTCGGCCAGCGCGATCGCGCGCACCAACGGCGAAAGAAACCCGAGCGGCCGCTGCGGGGCGGCGGACGCGGCCGGTTGCGTGGATGCGGTCACTGCAACCGGCGTGGTGGCAGTTCCAGCCGCGGTCGGCCCTTCGACAGGATTCGCAGCTGCGGCTGCCGCATCGGCGGCTTCGTCGATCTCGATGCGTGCGATCACCTCGCCCACCGGCACCACCTCTTGCGCGGGACGCAGGATTTCCTTGAGCACGCCGCGCCGCGGGAATGGTAGCTCGCTGTTCACCTTGTCGGTACCCACCTCGAGCAGGATGTCGCCCGCTTCGATCGTATCGCCGGGTTGCTTGCGCCACTCGAGAATCGTGGCCTCGCTCACGCTCTCGCCGAGCCGCGGCATTCTGAATTCCGATTCGGTCATGGGCTCACTTGCGTTTGAATTCATCGAGCGTTTCATAGCCGCCCGATTGCATCGGCGGCCGGTCGGCAGGCGCCTCGCGCAGCGGCTCGACCTCGCGCAGCGACTCGTGCAGTTCGCGCGGCAGCCGCTGGTAGATCGCCGTGCCGCGCGTCTTCCAATCGACCATCTCGTCGCCCACCTCGCGCAGGATGCGCGCCGGGTTGCCGACGAGCAACTGCCGCGGCGGCACCTTCATGCCGGATTTGACGAATGACAGCGCACCGACGATGCACTCGTCGCCCAACTCGACGTTGTCCATCACCACCGCGCCCATGCCAATCAGGCAATTCGCGCCGATGTCCGCGCCGTGGATGATCGCGCCGTGACCGATGTGGGCGCCGGGGCCGAGCGTGACGAGCCTGCCCGGAAACATGTGGACCACACAGCTTTCCTGCACGTTGCAGCCGTCGCCGAGGACGATCCCGCCGAAGTCGCCGCGCAGCGTGCAGTGCGGACCGATGTAAGCGTCGCGGCCGATCACCACGTTGCCGATCACCGTCGCCTGCGGATGCACGAAGCTGCTTTCGTGCACGACCGGAATGAATTCCTTGAACTGGTAGATCATGGCGGGATCGGCGGCGGGCGGACGACCGCCGTACGGAAGGACTGTCTGCCACACCCATGACCAGCGGGACGGCGGGAGACAAGTGAAAGCCGCGGATCCGTGGGAAAAATCGCCGCCGGATTCACCGGGCGGGCGGTGCGGGCCGGTCTGGGTCGTCCGGGTATCCGCCCGCGTCGACCAGCGCGCGGATCGCCGCGACCACCGCCGGTTTGTCCTCCGGGTAGGTGACGCCGAACCAGCGACCGTCCGTGCGCAACACCGGGCAGCGCGCGCCGGTTTCGGCGATCCGTTGGTCGACCACCGTCGGCAGGTAGCACTCGGAGCGCAGCGGGTCGGGACACGATTGCAGGAAACGCAGGAATGCCGCCTCCATCCAGTGGAAGCACGCGGGACCGAACAACCAGAAATTCATCGAGACCAACGCGTCGTCCTCGAGCGCTCGGCGCACACCGTCGAGTCCCTCGCCACGGATCACGCCGTCTTCTTCGCGAGCGATCCCGCCGAACTCCTCGACCCCAGTGAGAACGCCCGCATCATCCACACGACACACCCCGCGGTTCACCCGGCCGTGTTCGGAAAGCGTGTTGACCAACGGGTAACCGATCATCGCCATGCCATCGTGCGCCTCGTCGGCGAAGCTCGCCAATTGCCGTGCCGCCACCGCATACGCGTCGCGTCCGTAGAAATCGTCGGCATTAATCACCGCGAACGACGTGTCGATCGCCGCGCGCGCCGCGAGCACCGCATGCGCCGTGCCCCAGGGTTTCGTGCGTCCTTCCGCAGGCACCATGCCACCGGGCAGGTCGTCGAGCCGCTGGAACACGCAGTCCACCGCGACACGGCCGCGGAAGCGGTCGACCACACCCCGCTCGAAGGCCTCGGCGAATTCCTCGCGGATCACAAACACGACCCGGCCGAATCCCGCACGCAGCGCGTCGCGCACCGAGTAGTCGAGCACGGTTTCGCCATGCGGCCCCATCGGATCCAACTGCTTGAGCCCGCCGTAGCGGCTGCCCATGCCGGCCGCGAGAACGAGCAAAGTCGGTGGTGGTGGCTCACGCATCGGAAGATCCCGCCGACCCCGCGAAACCCAGCGGATCGGCCCGCACATCCAGCCACGTCCCGGCCGGGCACCGCAAGATCCAAGCCGACCGGATCCCGCACATTGCCGGGCTCCCGCGGTTTTCACCCCGCATTTTCGCCTTGCCTTCGCGCGAACCCCATGGCCATTTTCCGTCCCCGCGTCCGTCGCGGCCCAATCCAATCCGGTGTAGCTCAGCGGTAGAGCGGGTGGCTGTTAACCACTAGGTCGTTGGTTCGATCCCAACCGCCGGAGCTTTTTGGAAGTGGGGGAGATGGGGGATGAAGTCCCCGGTGAGCCAAGCGTGGGCTTCGACGGGTCCGTTCCTTGAAATCCAAGGACTGACCCGAATGCCTTTGAGCCGCGCTCCTGAATCGTGGCTCGGAAACAGGTGGCCGGACCGGAGGACGGGAAATGGGGGTTGCATTGAACTCTTTAGTGTGTTGCCGGAGCGGGTAGCCTGAGGTGTGGAATCTCAACCGCTGCTCGGTGAGCACATCCGGAAACTTAGGATCGAGACGGGCTTCAGCCAAGAGGCATTGGCGGAGAGAGCGGATATCCACAGGAATTTCCTGGGTGAGATCGAGCGCGGCAAGAAGGGAATGACTCTCGACACCTTGTTCCGATTGAGCCGCGCGTTGGGCGTTACACCGCAATCCATAATCAAAGCAATTTATGAGCGTCGAACTGGCCAGAAAACTACGAGAAAAACATTTTCCTCCCTCCGTCCTCAACGGCGATAGGGCATCAACCATCAAGGAACGGACGTCCCTTCTCAAGGAATGCGTGAGCCTCGCTCTCCCCGTGATTTCGATGGGGCGCGCAGTTGGCAAAGTTCCGTCCTCATCCAAGGACAAAAATTGGAGAGGCAGGGCATTGGAGGTATTCTTGGGAGGCGGCAACAACTCTGCGGCAAAACGCGACTTCACGGATGGGGAACTGAAATCCACCAGGGTTATCCGAAAAAACGAGAATTGGGTGATCGAGCAGACACTACGGATCACAACCTTGAGTCATGCTGACTTCTCGCATCTTAACCAACTGGAAAAGACGCCGTTTTTCGACAAGGTCTCCTATTTCAACTGCGTCCTGTTCGATTCAAGGAAAGGTGACATCGAAGGGGGAACCATTGTGGGAGAATTCGTTTTCGATATCGACGACGATCCAAGTTTTCGCAAGGAGATTGCTGAGGACTA